>Ga0116227_10003475_pt1 | contig 34965 bp, 19 predicted proteins | sample S1TSphgellanicum_FD_89693 | JGI IMG/M metagenome (GOLD analysis project Ga0116227, IMG submission 89693) | Host-associated microbial communities from peat moss isolated from Minnesota, USA - S1T2_Fb - Sphagnum magellanicum MG | ecosystem: Host-associated > Plants > Peat moss > Unclassified...
ACATTCTTGGTGCGAGAATGTTATGGAAGCCCAAAGAAGCAAGAATTTTAAAGAATTTTATAGATCAACCAGTGTAATTTGGTAAACATTCGCGGGTAAAGAATGTTATGACAAGGTGCTAAAAGAAGAATTTTAAAGAATTTTAATGTGCAAAATGAAGAATGTCATCACTAGGCTTTGGGTAGAAAAAAGAAAATTAGAAGTGGTTGACTTGATGGGTATTGTTCGAATGGAACTAAAATCTTGTAGGGTTGAAATGGTCAAATTGAAAATTAAGGAAGAAGAGTTGGCATCTAAAGTTGGTCAAGTAAAAATGGTTTTGGAATTCATGTAATCCATTGTTGTTGGAGCATATAAGAAGCTACAAGATATGCTTGCAAAGCTTAGACAAGATCTTGATCATAGTGGGTATTAAATGCAAAAAATGACATGTGAATGTTTTATGTCCATGATGAACAATACAAAAGTGGACTATGAAGGTCTATTTTCTAAGCTCAACATTGATGAGGGTCAAATAGCAAACTTTGTTTAGAGACATGAATTTTGATGCATTAAAATCTCAAATGCTACTTCTAAAAAATGGGACAAAGGGTTAGCAATTTAGCTTCATCCTATGTGCAATGTTTAAAAGGTGACATGTGATTATGGCCTAGAGGCTTTAAATGTAATAACTTGTACATTTTGTGCTTGTCCATTTCCATTCCATAATATTATTATTTATATTTTTTGCCACCTATACCACCCATAGTGTGCCACCATATTGTTAAAAAAAAACAATCGTTGCAAAAATCCCTTGTGTGAAGGTCTTGTACACCTAGATTGGTACATGAGCTTTGGGTTTGTAGAATTTGACATTCAACTATAGGAGAAGTACATAGATATGGATTGTGAGCTTGCATGTTCTATGATTGCACAACAAAGGTGAATTATTGCTCTAGTTCACCTCCCCACCAATGACAAGTTCATCAACTTGCTTGCAATTTTTTCACTTGTTGATTTAATGTTGAAATAATTTTGCATGGCTTATAACTATCAAATATTAGTTATACTTGTGAAATTTGTACTTAAGGGTTGGCCTACATACAAATGAGTACATTCATGGTTGGGGTACACAAAAGGAATGTCTCACCCCAAAGTCATTCTCAAAACACTACTTTGAATGACCATTATATTTACAAAATAATTTATTTGGTAGATTTTTTTTTTCTTCATTAGATACTCACATACTTCTTGACTAAAATGGTGGTGATTTTTTGTGATTTGAATGATAAAAACATGTCCTTAAGTGTCCTAAAAAATGGCTTAGGAACCATATTTGGTCATTACACGATTTTATAAAAAATAACTCAATAGGACTAGTAATGTTTGTTCAAATTGATCCATATTTTGACCATAAATATAATAAAGTATGTTATATATAATGGCACAAATTTTTAGTATAATAAATCACCAAATTTTATGGAATTGATGTTAGGATCTTGGATTTTTTCATAAAGTGGATGCATTGATAAGGACAATCAAATTAAGTTTGTTAATTACAAATTTACATTCCAAAGGTTTGGAAAGAAATATAGGAGACATGGGTGTAAAAAAAAGGACATTTAATTTTTTTAATAGGGTTTTAGCTCTCCAAATGAAAGTATGTTATTCTAGAATGTCAAAGTAGTCGTACATTCCTTTTTGGTTTATATTTGAATAAGACATTAAAAATTTGTTCAATTGATTGGAATCATTCATTATAACATCTATTGGTTGAAAGCCTAAACATTCATATCCCCCTTTCATTGTTTAACATTTCAGAACATTCATTTTGCTAAGTCCTTGTTTTAGGATTCAAGACACATGACAAATGGGTGTCATGGTTTGTGTTGTGGTACCCTAACCATGAATGCACCCAACTACCAAGTGTTACAATAATTTTGTTGAGATTATAATGATGTGCAGGGGTACAAGTGAATATTTAAACTAAAATGTATTCTCCATAATTCATAAGTTGTCATGTACTATATGTTCTTCCATAATAGAACACATATATCTTATGTTGTGATGTAGTTTATGTATGGGGTATCATGTAGATATTGCAATAGCACTTTATATTACCCTTGTATGTACTTAAAGTTATATTATTTGTTCCCACATTATATTAGACTTATTATATTAATGAATTCTTTTCATGTATAATATATAATATGGAATGCATTTATACTATGTGTTGTTTGTTTGATGTATGTGGTATTGAATGTATACATATTGCAAAAATAATTATAGATAGTATAATTCTAATGTTTGTGGAACATGGTATGTAATAATCTATGTAATTTATATATTATATGTAGTTAGTGTTGTCAATATTGGAGTTTACTGTATGCTTGAACAATTTTATCATAACATGTACATGTTGTATGTTTTTTATATGAAAAACTTATGTATGAATTGTGCTTGGAATAACATAAAGAAACCTTGAATAAACATGTGTTTTTTTCCTTTTTTTTTGAGGAATGTGAATTTGGGAAACATTTTTGTGTAGCTAAATTTTTAAAATATATGTGATTATTATGGTGGTCAATTTGTGCAAGTGATATTTTCAAGGTACATACAAACTAATTGCAGCAAGGCCACTAAATAAGTGGGTACATTGAACTAAAATTTGGAATTTTTTTTATGCATTGGGTCATCATAGAAGGTGTATTGTCCTCCATCTTTGGCATGCACCACCATTGTTAGTGCTAGGGAAACTAGCAAAGTGGGAGGGCCACAAACCCAACTGGGTGTAAGCAAGATATTTTGTACATATTTGTTACTTTGTTTTCTACTTGAAAACACAAAAAAATAGTCTTTCAAACTTTTAACCTTCCTTTAGCATTTCAAAATGAATGAAATTTTTAGTTTTTTTCATGGGCATCTCTAACCTCCCTCTAGCTTTTCCAAGCAATTTGTGTCATATCATTTGGACATGAAAAAGTACCCCAAAAGTATCCCCAACAATTATGTCATTTTTTAGGGGTTGGGGATGATTTTAATTAGGAAAACAAACTCAATTATCTAAAACATTATATTAGAATGTTCACCACATCAATATTGAGGTGCCCCTTGAAAAAAAACCAAATACTTGCAAAAACATTTCACCTACTTTCAAATATTTGAACTTTATTTTTCAAACTGCCACAAATTTTAGGTCCAATTTAAGTACTTACAAGTAGTTAAAAGAAACATGATTATAATAATTTAGTTTTTGAAGTCCATGCAAACAAGAGTTAAAAAATAATGTACTTAAAAACATATTGTTATCCCCATAAAATCATTTATTTATTAGTCCTTTTATTTAGGGACCTTAGTATTTTGTTGCTTAAACTACTAAATAACTTGTGTATATTTTACCATGCTTTAATCCAATTGCCATATTATCTTCAAATTGTCACCTCTCCTCACCTCAAGTGAATAGTTCAACATATTGTTGGGTGCAAATGGGTTAATAGGAGCCACTAATGCCCCCTTAGGTGATTGTATTTTGGGGAGTATTTTAAAAATATTCTTGAATTTTTTTTAAAAAAATTCTTTATACTATTTTGTTAAGGTTTGTGTTAAAAATTTGCTCATAAATATGTCATTTTCAAAGTTTTCCAAGTCCATTTACAAGTCCTTTTATTGTTTAAAAGCAGTGGTTACAGGTCTTTTTACATTACTTTTGAAGGTCCAAATTTAATGAAATAATTTCATATTTTGGACATTCATAAAATAAGACATTATATTTGATAATGTGAAAAAAATTTAACATATTTTGAAGTTAAAATTCTTTAAAAAAATTTTGGTGGAAAAAACACAAAATTAAGTAATGGTTACAACTGTTTTTGGCTCCTATTATCATGATTGCACCTTGTTCCACTTATCATGACATCACCAAGACAAACATTTGTTGAGTCACACAAACCAAAAAGTGGAGTTCCAACTATATCGAAAAATCTTCTAGGTCTATTTTGAACCCAATATTGACAAACTTTAGTTGACTTGGTGTTTTTCCCAATAAAGGTAAGAACAAAGTTAAAAGTGAAAGTTCAACTTCAAATGATCATGATTTGAACAACAATTCTAGTGCTGAGGTTAAGGATGGAGAGACTATAAATGTTTTCTGACAAGGAAGGTGATGAGAAGACAATTGATAACAATGAAGGGGAGGTTAAAGTCTAAGAAAAACATCCTCTATTGAACAAAACTACCACTATTGTGAAGGAAGTTAGAAAGATTTTCAAGGAAGTGATTTAAAAAGAAGGGAATCAAAAGGAAGGGAGTTATAAAGAAGGGAATCAAAAGGAAGGGATGCAAAAGGGAGGGAATTAAAAGGCATAAAATAGTAATTAAAAGGAAGGAAGTCAGGAACTTGAAGTGAATCAAAAGGAAATAATTAAAGGTTTTGAAGGTGTGGGTTTAATTGGCACAAAACACACACATGCCAAGGAATTTGAGCACCTTTTAAGGCCCAAGGCAAGTGGTACTACTAAGGTTGCTAAACTTTGGGAAAGGCTGATGAATTTCATGAGAAGGACAAAGTTGTTGATAGCCCACACAATTTGGAAGTAATTGATATTAAGAAAAGTAATGGGAAATCTAGTAAGGGAAAAAAAGTGGTGGGGAGAAATCAAAGGAACAAATGATGTTGAAAACTCAAGCTTGAAGTCCATAAAAAATATATGAATTGCAATCTTCAAGAAAAAAATTGAAAATGAAGGAAAAGACTTAGGGGAAGTCCCTTGTGTGCAATGAAAATCAAGAATTGCCAAAGAAGGTATCAATTAAAAAAAAAGATTAAGGTATGATCTTGGACCTTCGGCTAATGAAGATAACATAGACGATAGAAATTTAGGCCTAGTTATGTAACTAATGGGTGATGTGTATATTAAGTAATTTGAGCATGCCATCTACACCAATATATTACACAATTACATCAAGTAAATTTTGACTTTGTTTATCAAATGGTGGTTAAAACCTTAATGTTATTTAATGTTTTTGATATGGATGCCTAATTGCAAGTTTTTTGTTGATTTGCACATACATCTATTGTCATTAGTAGAAATTAACCAAAATCTAACCACTATATTTGTGACTACATGTGACTATTATTCATTTGTGATTACTTTGAACATTTTTGCAACTATTTCTTGTGTTGGTCATATTTGCGACTACATTGCAATTAGTTTGCAACTTTCATGGTTTTCATTTTAAAAAAACAACTTACATCCCATAGTTATAAATGTGACTAATTTTGTTGCAACCTTATGAATATACAAAGGTGTATTTTGTGTATTCTAAGGGGTGTAGTTGGATATATTAAGATTTACAAATGTATATTTTGGATGTATATGAATGGTCATATTACATGTATATTCAAAAATTATTATTAACATTAAATGGCCTCCATATCATGGTTATACTATGTATATATTTTGAATATATTAAAGTTTTATGTAAAATATTAACTAAATATATTGTGATCATATTACAAGTTTATCTACAATTTTTTATTATACTTTTTGAAATTATTACAAATGAAATTATTATTAGTAGATGTTGATATTTATAGTTTTACAAGAGCTATAATAATTTACATAATAATTTTAATATATTTTAAGGAATAATGTACTTATTAAAATTTAGTTTAATTATTTATTAAAAAACTAAATATTCATTATAATATTTCATAATAACTATAGCAAGTGAAAAAATAATATATATTATAATTAAAAAAAAACTAACCTAAGTTAAGCCATAAGTTACATTAAACACATATTTAATTAATTCTGAACTTTAACTTTAATTCTAGACTTAATTTAATACATGAGGGGAGGCCAAAACACATTTAGTGGCCACCAAATAAGACATATTTCAACCATCTGTTCATGTAATTTGCATAAATTTTCAACAAAAAGCTAAATTTGACACCAAACACAATAGGCCAGGGAACAGTTTCATCTTATGGCCACTAAATAAGATGTATTTCAATTAAGTTTTCATATAATTGCATAAATTTTCAACAACTTGAATTTGACACCAAATTCAACAAGCTGGGAAACAAAACCCATGTGGTGGCCACCAAATAAGATGTATTTCAACCAAGTTTTCATGTAACTTCATTAATTTTCTAGAAGAAAATGAATTTGACATCAAATTCAACATGGTGAAAATGCTGAAATTGGTTTGGTGGCCACCATATGGGAAGAATTACCACCATGCCAACACGCACTTTCATAATTTTCATTAAAACTTGAAATTCCATTTAAATTCAATATGATTATCTAGTGGTTTTCGAATTACTAGAATTACAAGCATATTTTAATTTATTTTCATAAAATCTACACAAGAACGTGTAAATTCAAACATGTTTTATGTCAACTCAAACTTGTAAACTCAAGTCTAATCAATGTGATGCTCACCAAATTTCAAGTAATTATTTCCGTCCTCCTATTGTTAATTGTAACTAATATTTTCAAATTAAAATTTATTGAATTTAGTATAAACTGAACCGGTTGGCTGAAATGAAGGTTAGACCTTGCTGACAAAAAATCATAAACTTAAGTACATGAGTGCAACTTTTTTTTCGTATTTATCACTAATGCCAACAAATGTTGACAAAAATTTCATCCACCCATGACATTAAAAAGGAAATTTCCATTCATCATTTCTATAATAGTTTTTCATGCACACTTAAAATGACAATTTAAAATAAGCAATGTCCATATTGATAAAGGTCAACACATTGGAATGTTTATAAAGAGGAAAAACATTAATACTTTCCTCAATGAATGCCCACAAGCAAATTGAATATATTCCAGAGCATTAAAATCCCATTTAAAAAAAAGACTAAACCTACTATAGCAACCATAAAATAGCACCAACATTTTTGCTTAATGTTCATAAAAAATTCAACCTTCAACTACAATGCACAAGAGTTATCGTCAGTTGCATCAAGATTAGCTTTTGCCTTAGATGCATGGGTTGCATTAATACTTATCATGGAATGAACTGTTATATTGCTTCTAGTTGAAAAAGAAAATGAAACATAATAAATTTCAACCCATTATTTTGGGTTTGCATGATTACTCTTCCACTTACTCAACCAACAATTATGATACAATTCCTCATCACTCTTGGCTCCCTTTCTCACAAGAACCCACCATTGAACATAGACCTTCCTTTAACTCTCATTCTTTTGATCTCTTACAACATCATTTTTAGCCCTTCCCATCCACACAATATAGACTTTAAGGTCTACAAGCCGCACAAAAACAAAATTACCAACAAAAGGTGTGTATGCAACAATGTTCAAAAAATGGCGCATGCTTATAGGGCCACAGTATGGAGGGATGTTAGGATCTTCAAGGTCAACATGGGCAAAACCAAACTAAGGTGTCACAATTTTGGTAGATTAGAATCCCTTTTCAAAGTCTTTTTCTAATGTAGTTGAAAACTAGCTTAAAATATGAATATTTAGATGATATTAAAAATAACATTTTTTTTCCATTTCCAATTTCAATATGATGCTATAAGACATATAAAAAATATTTCAAAAATATTTATTTAAAAAAATTATTTTTAAATGCTTCCAAAAATATTTGGAACTTTCAAAAATCCATAACATAATAAATTAAAATCACATTCCATTCATTCAATGGATTTTTAGTTTCTTAAACATGATTCATCCAATGTCCCAAAGTTTCAAACACATAAGATTAACACAATAAAATAAAAGTCCATATCCATCAGTTTTACAAGTGTGACAAAAAATGTGGGCAAAATTCAAAAGTCCATTATTTATTGGCTATCCACAATTTTGATTTGATTTTTTCATTTTTGAAAGGTTGATTATGATAGCTTTAGATAAGTGACCCCCTCTTTTTTATTATTTCAATGGATCTTATTTTATTTATTTTCTTGTACCTAAGGAATATAGGAAAACCTACCATTGTGACGTACATATAAGGTCACCATAGTGTGCAAATGGTAGGAATGGAAAATGCTTCCTTTTTAAATGTTGCATGTAGGTCTTTTCAAAGCCTTCTCTTCAATATTTGATGTTCTTAAAGCATCGTCCCATGAACCTTCTTTTCCTTATATTTTAAAACAATTATTTTTTTATAAATCCCTTTTAGAAAAATGACACTTCAAAATTGAATTTCTCAATGGGCATATTCACAATCAGGGTACCCAAAAGGATAATCTAACAAAAAATGGACTACAAAAAACTATTTTGGATTTTTATTAGATTTGTTATTTCATGATTATAGTGGATTGGTATATAACTATAACTAGGATGATGTCATGTTAATCTAATTAAAAAATCCAATAATAGATTTGATATATTATTGATGTCCCTTTGAGTCATTTTAAACAATTTAAGTCCTTGTTTTAATTGTAATTTTCATCTTAAAGGAATCAAAAGGAATGTATTAAATAATGCAATTGACTTCAAATTTTTTGCATGGATAAGTAATGCATACATCTATGTTTGGCAATGTTCATATAATGCATTTGCTAAAATAATGTAGGATATAAAAATTTTGAAGGTTACAAAACCCTAAATGTAATTAATTTACTTAGTGAATTCTAAGAAAAACACCATGTGGAGGCATATTGAGATGTCACATGTGCCTCATTAGGTAGGATCCATTACATTTTTATACATTTTTTTTTTGAAATATGAATTACAGGTTGTATATGATAGAATTTTATGTCATGTTTATGAATTTTTGTTGATTATATATATGAGGCAAATCATTAGGTGTACATATGTTTTGTCTTCACATGATTTTTTAATTAAGTTATTTTATAAAAATATTTAGAAATGTTTATTTTTTTTTCAAATTCAAGATTTCATGAAATGTGCTTTTGAAATTGTTTTGGACAAAGTGCAATTTGTGTGGACATTCTACCTAGTTTCAATGAGTTGAACATGTCTATGGAGACATTCTTGGCTTGTAATATCCTCTAATTTATTGTGAACATGAATATTGTAAAATTATCACAAAACCTCCATGGTGTATGGAAGTTTGTACGTGGCAAACACTTTGCTTCAAGGATCAAGGTTCATGAACTAAAACAATTGTTATAGAATGCAGTATTATCCCAATTTGTAAGTTGCAACATATTTCTTCTTGTAACACTCCAATCAATTGTAATGATAGCAGTTACTTTCAAAATACTTGTCGTGGTTCATGGTTGATCAACATCCCTTCTTTCTTGAAGCCTTAACATGAGTTGACAACAACACTTTCCTATTCCAACAACACTTCAAAACAACATGTGATCTTTTATCACCCCCCATTCGTGTGGGTCTTCCTTTTTTTGAACAAATCATTGGGTAACAAATGGTTTGATTTTAGGATTCCATTTCAGAGTGTCTGCACCATCATACCTTTTTCAACATGCTCTCCAACATGATATTTGAGGCCCATCATGTTTGAATTTTATGATGTTCTAGCCTTGGGGTAGCATTTGGATTATAGCTTGATTAGTTTTTTCAACCTTTTGATTATTTTCCCCATTATTTTCCACAACGTTTTTACCATGTCCCTCAATTATAGGTATCTTTCAATGCGTGCACACATCCCATCAACATTATGGGTATCCACCTTTTATATTACATTCATGGCAATAATCACACGGGAACCCATGATGTAATTCGCAACACTTTTGTTGCCATTGTGCGAAATGTTGGTTTCCACGTGGGATGAGAACAGTTACATGCACTTCCTTCAACCATGTTTAATTCTTTTCATCAATGAGTCGACATTGTATTTCTTAAAGATAAAATTCGCACCTTAACTTATGTTGTCATTGTTGACCCAACACGAATGGATTTACTTCCCCAATCTTGTGCCATTTAGGGATTTGTTGCTTCCAATGTGGGTTAAGCCAAAAATAGGAATTATTGCAACCGACACCTCATTATTAATTCCTCCTTTTAGTAATTGAGGTATTTGGATGTCTACAAAAAAAGGCTGATGTGTCCTTACACGATTGTGCTAATGCCATTTGGAGCTTGAAAGGGCCAAAGGGCCTTTTCGAACTCCTCTTTTTATCTTGGTTACATTTTTTTATAGAAAAATTTCAATTACATTGTAAAGGATGCAAACATCCGCCATCTTAAGTCAGGTGGTAGTGGTAGGCCAAGTTACTTCCACTACAACAAATCATGGTTTATTTGACTATAAAATTAGATTAAAAATTAATCATTCTAACATTTGGTCAATTTGACCACATAATCATACCTGGACAAGTTGATTTAAACATGTCCAACATGACTGGTGGTTTTTATGATTGACCATAAGATGGTCTTTTTGACTAGTCAAATTAGATAAAAAATTGGGCAACCAAAAAAAATTAATTAAAAAAATGATTCAAATTTTAAATTAAAAAAAAAAAGTACCTACCCATTCACTCACCATGGCCTCTTACCTACCTATCCACAACCCACTTAAATACTATACATTTACACACATGTACGAGGTATATACACAAATATACATATTCCACATAGTATATGTTGGTAAGGGGGATTGATTTTTGGTCTTTTTTGTTCCACACTAATGTCTTGACCATCAAACCACCACACCATTTTGTAAAAAATGTGATATTGAATGCATTTAACATGTTTCTTTGAACTTCAATGAATGTTTTTGTGAATGTGTACAATAACTTTTGAATTTTAATTTTTTTCAAAGTTGGTAAGTAGGTACGTAATTAGGTAGATAGGTAGTTACATTTCCCTACCATCTATGTTTTTAGATGTACATACCTACTTATGTAAAATATAAATAGGTAGGTAGATAGATTGATAGATAAGTAAGCAGATAGTAAGTAGGTAAGACGTAAATCAATAGATGGCAAGTAGGTAAATAGTAGGTAGTATATAAATCAATAGATAAGTAGGCAGACAATAAGTAGGTAGGTAAGACATATTTTGGTAAGTAGGAAGGTGGCTTAATAAGCATAGCAAGTAGGCTAGCTAACTAAATTAATATGTCCAATTTGACCAAGCATGGTCATTTGGTATGGTTGATTTGATTAAGTCATGGGCATCTTGATGAACCATTTAAAAAATTTGTCCCTCTTGACTAGATTAATAACTTAACACTTGATCAAAATAATCATTTTAATTTTAAGATAAAAAAATCATGTGTTTTTTACGTCTCATGCTTTTTGTCAAAGCAAACATCCTTTTGGTCAGTGCAGACATTGTAATCAAGTTAAACCTTTTGAAAAGTCATGATTTATAATAGTGTTCATGACTTCCACCCCTTCAAGACACAACCCCCATCACCATGGCTGACCTATTATAGACGGTCATTGTTGACATGGAGAGATTTTGACCTTGGTGTCTTGTAAATTCTCCCTTTTCTTTTTTCTTATCCCTTTGTACATTTTCCAAATCTGTGGTTTGTTTATAAATAAAGTTGTGCAGGGTTGTAATAATTTCATTTTCTAGCATCTAAAGAACACTTCACAAAAAGGGTTTTCTAGGGCCCCCAGGTTGGACCTGACCCTTGACACCTTGGATCATCCAGGTACATCTGCTTGCAATTTTTGTTCATGCCAAATCAAGATTGAACTGATCTCAGATCTTCTGTTATATTAAGCTGTTTTTGTAGCTGATCTGGATCAAGCACAACTTAGTGAATTCATGCTTTTAAGAATTAACTGGTATACACATTTTCTCCACACTTTCATCCTCTTTTGCAATTGCACGATGCCGGAATCTGTAACATCTGACTGTGCTCAGTTTGGATGGCCCAATAATTGGGATATCTAGTGAGGAGCCTGACCTTTTGCAGATCATGTTTGCTTTATATTATAATTTTGAAAAAAAGTTCTACATGTTGTAAGTGGTATGGAAATGTACTTCACCTCCATGGCATTGGATTGCCAATTGGGGAAATTAGTTCAAAATTGAAATTTTGTAACTTGTGGTTGCTTTTTCTGCATGCTTATTTAAGAAGTTCACCCAATTCAATGTTTTGACAGTATCTGTTGGAATGACTAAATGCCTGTTCACAACACCATAGAGGGGAATTTGTTCTGTACACTGAACGAAGTCATTTTCTACTACACCATATATGCCATATGAGTACAGATTGCTCATAACAACACAGTGCATTAATGTTCTATCAGAAGTCTAGAACTGATTCAAGCCCATTTCAATCCCAGATACATAAGGCTGGTTACCTTAAGCATTCACTTGAGATTTAACCAGATATACTTAGTGGAAGTTTTCGGAGGATGAAACAAACCCTCAAGAAATGCAAGATTATCTTGAAATAGGGGACAACTTATATTTTGAGGCCAATGTACACCATTTTGCCATTTACATCCTAGCTGTCTAGGAGTACTACATTTTCCACCCTTTTCTTCATGATGTGGGTTAGGCCCTCCAGTGGGTTACTAAGCACATCCATTACAAGAACTTGGGCCCCATAATTAGCACCTGCCTTATAAAAAGCCCGCTCAGATCTCCTTCTGCACCTGTCTTCAATTGTTAGAGTAGCTCCACCCATGCTCAGTATCTGGCCCTGAAACAATATTTCTCACATCCAAGATTAGTTATTTACTTTTTCCCAACCTCACCCGTCAAATTGAAATCATGAGTGAGGACTGCAAAATATGATACTAATAATAGCAACCCACCTGGGCCAATCAAACCATCTAGCCAATCAACAACAGGTGTTCAGCTTTGCAGTGCCTTTTGCCAGCCTTAAATCCTGTGCAAAAATGCTCGGCCAAAACCATTTTGGTGGAGCTAAACCAGCATGCTTTGACTTTTTTTCATCCAAAATTGACTGTACAATGCATCAGTGCAATGCTCTTAGAGTAGGTCCACTAGGAGCAATAATATGGCCAGTACACACTGTACTTTCCATGAAGTACATCCTTCAAACAGCTTTAAAAACAGGTTTGAAGTTTGCACTAAATGGACCTGTACATGTCCTCACTACACCATGGTCTCCACATGGTCCTTTAAAAGAAACTGACTAATTCTGATTGTCGAGCTATGATGAATGGCCAAAGTGGTGACATTAAAATAATCTCGTACCTTATCCTGTCCAAATTTTCATGTTTGTGAGTGGGTCTAGCAAAACAATTAACACTGTATGTTGGACGTGACAAAAATTTGTAGAAGCCCATATTGGGGGTGTGGGTGGACGTGCTTTTACACCAATAACAGTAGCTGACCCAACATTTCGTTCCACTTTAAAGGCAAAGTCAACCGAATTATATCTCCAGAGCCCTCCATTTGTATCCGCACAAAATGGACACATGGATTCTCCATTCAAAATGTTGCAATAAAATGAAATTGATGTTCAATATCAATTAAAAATACCTATTTTGCCTCCAAGTGAATTGACATCAAATTCTTTGTTTGTACATGTGAATTTTTCAAAAATGTAATATTCAGTCATGATTTTGAGTACCTTACATATTAATTTTCAGTGGTGGATCTGCCTCATATCATTCTGTTGTTACATTATCATCTTATCATATTCTGTTGCAAATTCCATTTTAAATTTTTAAAAAAGCTGCCCAAATTTTGAGACAGACAACTGTTTTTTCAGGGAGGGTATTGCCACATTCATGTCTACTGGCTACACATTTAAGAGTTCTTGAAAAAGAGTTGCCAGTTAAGTAGAATTTTTTTCAAAAAACTATGTCACCAGTCAAAATCTGCCTGGCGATGCTTTGCCCCTCTGGCTCCATGAGGGAATTGAAAGAAAAAACATTGCTGGAGTAGATTTCTGAAGAGGCCACTTTTGTCTGGACTATACATTAATTGGTCATACATATGTATTCGCCTTAAGTTGTAAGGTGGTTACCTGCAACAACACGCTTAGCATCAAACAACATTCAAAACTCCAATCTATTAATCATAATGTCAGTGTTGGTGCCAAGCAAGCAACCCCAAAAGAGGAGACACAGAAGATGGCAAACTTGCTACTTGTTACCCACACATTGAAGATATCATAGAAATAATTTAATATGAGGAGTAATACTAGGCTAGGACCTGGACTTTCCATTACAAAAAAATGGAGTTTCTACCCACACATTTAAGTGAAAAAGAAAGAAGTTTCTGATGTTACAATTGAAAGGACCTTGAATCTAATGAATGTAAAACATTGGAAATCACTCATATAACACTAGTTATCTTTTCTTTTCATTTTAAAAAAAGACTTGTTCAATGTTTTCAAAATAACAAAATCGTGTACACAATAATGATTTACACCTTTACGTAATAATACATAGCATGAACGATGATCAAAAAATGAATATCCTTGATCATTGGCAAAATCATGGATTTTGAATACATCACCTTTTGTAATCAATTGTAATTTTCACCACATCATCTTAATAAGCACACTCATTATTTTTTAAACAATAGACAAACAATCACCAATAATGATAAAGTCAATTCCTATTATTTTATTTGCACCCCTTTAAATTATTATTATTTCATTATTAATGTGCATTAAAATTACACCTTATAAAAATGTTCAATTTAATCTATACAAATTCCAAGGTGAAATGCTAAAACATGGTGAATCATGAGAATGGTAGTTCAAAATCAAACATATGTGTTTCATAAGAATTATTCCCCTTACAAGCATGGAACATCCATATTTAGGAAATTTTTCCATTAGGTTGTTATGATTAAAAACAAAAAATAAATAAATTATGGCTTTCCATTAATGTTGTCTAGTTATTTGGGTGCAGTCATAATCCAATGAGCCAAAAAGGGCATTAGACCACCAAAAAAAAAATTCAAAATTTGATAAATATTTATGTTTTGCGATTTAAAGCTATGGCAATCATGGCAAATTATTGTTTTTTCATTCATTTAAATGTTAAGGAATTCAAACCAAAATTCCATTTGATGAAATTTTAAGTTTTAAGTTTTGATTTAGGATTTTGAAAAATGTACATCAACATGTCAGACAAGAGTCAATTTTGCAAAGGACTATGAAAAGGACTCATATAAATCATATTTGATGAGAAAAAATTAGAAAAATAAAAACCTATTAACCACATTAACAAAACATTCATACCTTAAGATATGTGGGATTGTAAGACTTTAAAAATTTAAAGAACTTTCCAAAATTGATTTAAAATTTTAGAACTTCAAAAGTTTTTTGCCAAACATAAATGGGGTAAAATGTACGTGATGTGTTAAAAAAAGTTGTAGTTTATCATACAAGAAAATGTAAAGCTATAAAAATAAAATAAAACTGGTTATGATTTGAAATTATTATCATTTTTAAAGACGAAACATTGCATTTACAAGGAATCAAGACACTTTCAAAAATTCATATTCATTAAAAAATGATGAAGAAAAAAACATGTCATATATTTGGACATTATAGGCATTTATTGTAACAAGTTGCAAAAAAAATTTGACAAAAAGGACATGAAGTTTTTTTTTTATAATAATTTTATAAGTTCATTATATCATGTTCACACACATTTGTGCTTAATGTTCATAATTGCTTTACAATTCTACAAATCAAACATCCTAACCAAATGTGAGATTTGTGAGTTCAATTGAGATTCATTGAAAAATGCAAAATTACAAACATTTTTCCAAAATTCTTCACATTGCTTAACTACACATTTTTAACACATTTACAATTTTTCAATGCAAAGTGTCTATGTATATGCAACAAAAAACAAGACCTCAAATGAATGGTCTTTCAATGACTTGTTATGATCATTAAACATGCAAAGTGTGATCAGAATAATATAATATATAAAGACCTTTAAATTGTGAAATTCTAATTTATGACAATTAATTATATTGATGTGACAACAAATCAGAGATTTGTTCACACCATATTAAACCTGAATGTGTTTAAATTACATGTACAATCCATATAGATTGGAACTTTAGTACACATTGGATATTAGAAATGAATCTTAAAAGATTTAAGTGTAGCTGACACTTATTTCTTTGTTTACTTTATCATTCTTTTACCCAATTAATGTTAACATATATAAAGTCCAATACATTTAATTACACGTCAAATATTAATCTTGAAATTGTTTTGGTGATTGTTTTTGGCAAGTTGTAAAAGCACAAGCCAAGTGGCGAAATCCTTCACATTCACAAGCGCTAAGAAGTCCCGTTGACAATAGGGCTCCTGCACCCAGGACAACTGAGGCAGCTGATCTGAGCTAATTCTTCGTCACATCCGCGCGCTCATCTCTATTAGACAGGAGATCATCAATTTTGTCTTTTGTTTTGTTCAATTTTAACTGGTCCTCGATGGGCGTGCATGTGTCAGAATTTCTTGCAGTTTTATCACGTGCGCCCGACACCTTGAACATAGAAATGATTATAATAGAAATTGAAAGGCGTAGCTAGGCCGGGTGTTAGTCTCGACCAGCCAGCCGGCCAGAGATGATCATGATCTAGATGTTGTGCAGCATTAATTTTGTAGTAATAATTTCCTTGGTTGCGTGATCCCCGCGCAACTAGTGTGATGGACGATAGATATATGGATTTGCAACAGTACTACTACTACTTCTACTACTACTACAGCTGCAGCTTGTTTGTTTGCAGCCTTATCTTCCCAGGTCAGATATGTGGCACATCGTGAATCCGAGGATAATGAGTCGACGAGGCAAGGAGGAGAAATCTACCACTGCAGTACGACTAGTAGTATTGGGCAGCTGCAACGAAATCGAGCATTTAATTGGATTTCCAACGGCCCATGGTCGACCCATGAATGGATGATGACATCCTTTAGGATTGATTAACCTGGAGCACACATTATGATGATGAGATCATCAGCCCAGGATTCGAGCAGCTACTTGCTATTGCCGGGTACAGACATAATACAACTTGCAGTAGTCTTCTAGCAATCTGTAGTTCTTTATTCTCGTTCCTCTCGTTTTTAGTTATGCAACTAGCCACACAACTGTGTCTTTTCTCTTTAATGAAATAAGTTGGAAGCCTAGCTAGCTAGCTAGCTGCAAAACATTGGGTATTAGTTACGAAGATTTTTAATTAATTATTCTTTGGAGGAGAAGTCAGATATTCCAAATTCGTGACAAGACTTTGATGAACGCGGGGACAAGACACCTCTTTTGCCCTGTAAGTGCATTAAATATGGCTGAACATGCTCCCGTGTATAGTTGTAAAAGCCCAGGATTCCAGCTATATTTGCTTTTGGGTACACACATGCAACTTGTCGTTTGGCAATCTGTCTCGTTCCTCTCGTTCCTCTCATGTTTATTTTGTGCACAGCTACTTTTTTCTTTTCAAGTTGACCCCAACGTCGAAGCCGCAACAGTGCTAACGAATCAATTAATATTTTTCGGCTAGAGAATTTTGCTGAGATCCAAAATTCCTGCAAGACTTTGAATCCGGGAAGAAGAAGCTGAAGACATCATGACCACTTTCTTTTAACTGTACTAAGTATGGCTGAGCATGCTGCTCCGTGCATAATTGGAAGGACGAATTGAAATGAAGGTTTCTACAAATCGTATTGAAGCATTTCAATTTGTTTTTTTGCGGAACGGTGCTCGCGAGCACGATAGTATAAAACGGGTGATGGCATTTAGAAAAGTTCTTCATTTTAAGCTTGACATATGTACTCTAATAGTACAGAGCTTTTCTGGAACATGAAATGCCCGATATGGTGACAAACGAATCATCATGCCATTGATCATAGCTAGCTCCGGACAAGAAGATGTCAAATAGAATGGTTGTATGCGCCCAGGCTGATATGTATCTTCTTGGGCTCCATGTCGACTAGCTAGAAGGTGAGAACTGGCTCTCAAGTGCAATGACAAACATCTAAGAATTTCTTTCCGTAGTCTGATGTTAAAAAGACAGGGTAAAACCACAAAGATGTGTCGATGAGACTACTCGATTATAATACATAAGCTGGTAAAAGTTTTAAACGTGAATGCGGATTCGTGAAGATTTACTCACAAGCAGTATCACCTGCACGTCGTACACAAGACGTCAAAATACAAGAGTACACAATAGCATGCCGGTAATGATCAACGTTATACAGTTGCACTTGTTGTCAAGATCTAAGAAAGCACTTCTCTAGTCTTAAGTTATAAAGCATTCAGGCTGAAACCACAAACGTACAATGACTCGATCATGATGAGCAAGCTGGAGATAGTAAACTTGAATGCAGTTTCGTGTAGATTTATAACTCATTAGTATCATCACCTGCACGCCGTGCGTACGCACGATGTCGGAACAACACACACTAAACCTGCACTAAAGCAATTTCACAGGAAGTGAAGCCCCGTGAAGGAAATCCAAGATTGAATGTCTTGGACGGAAGCTAGTACCACTGTCACGGGACTGACAACTGATTTCCTTAGCTCCTCTATGAGACTAGTCATGTACTACGGTTCATATTGAGATCACGGCATCGGATATATAGTGGCTGGGTTTTGATCTATTCCGACTAACAAATTTACAATAGAATAGCTGAATGGGCGTTTCTAGAATGCTAATATTCTACACCCGTTGCTGTGCAAGAAAAGTTTGATTAAGGATGTCCACAGTGCATTTGCAATCAGAAACGCTAGTTTCAGAAACATGTGCATAGTTGCAACCACACATATAATTTCCTAAGAAGTTCGTGACCAAGGTTGATACTAACAGATTTCGCTCAACTACCATTGAACATAACTATTTTAAGGCTATGAGTATAATTACTAGGCTACTGGAAAACTGTCACGGTGCTGAATATGCTGCACGACGAAATCATGGATTTTGAAGGTCGCGGAACGGAATTCCGGCCGGAAGACATACAATATGTCCATGCAGCATGGGTCCTGCAAACATCGGAAGCCGCAGTTTCACCCTCTCCCTCACAAGGCTTCCCACAACCCAAGTTCAGCAGTTATAGCCGGCCTGCTGTCCGGACTACAATTGTTGAGCATTAACGTTGGAAGCCTTTGAGGGAGAGGAAGAAGCAGTGGCCTCATCAGCGGCCTCAACCATCATGAGTTCAATGTAAATTTGTGGATCAGTACTCGACTCGACAATCGACTACGACGTACTCCGGATCGAATTTTTACAGGCTTGTCGCCGTGTTTCACCTCCTCCCTAAAAGGCTTCCGACGCAAGACGTACATCAATTCTAGCCCTGCTGTTTAGTCAACAACAGCTACTAGTACTGATGAATGACCAGCGTTGGAAGCCTTTGAGGGAGCGGGAGAAGCATCGGCTTCAGATACGCTACAATATCAATTGGTCGAATCTGCTGCTGATCTGCAACGTCGAGGTACCCTTGACGATCCGCCAGCAGCTACTACTGATCGACGAGACAGCTGTTTCGCCCTCTCCCACAAGGGCATCCGACACTAGAAAAATAATCAGCCTGCTTCTGCAAAGACTGAGTACTGTCCCAGTGCTGGAAGCCTTTGAGGGAGAGGATAAAGCAACTGCCTCTATAACTCTCCGAGCTGGAGCCGCCCAATGTTCGCTTCGTGGGATTGTTCAAGAAATTCAGTTGTAGAATCACTAGAGTACTGATCTAGCGAGCTCGACCTCTCACACTCATGATGATCAAAGTGGCAAATGCTCAAATGGAACTGAAACTACAAAACAAAAAATTCCAAAGAAACTAGAACTCGCATCAGGTGGAAGGAGCCAGAGTCTTTAGTGTAGTAAAGATTGTTCACTAAAGACTAGAGAGGCTGGATGGATGTAGTGGAGCATGTATCAGAAGCTCTCGACAAAGTTTGTGCTGTGAAGAGTGAGCGGCGATGGATATTTGTATGCGCAGGGGCGGAAAGGCTGCTGACACGCGGCTGACATCCCGCTGGTACGGCGATCGCAATCTTTTCCCATGACAGATCAATGAGCAGCAGGGTTCGTACAATACAGCCTAATCGCGATGTCTACACTAGACATGACCCCTAATATTGAATTCAGATTAATGCTCGTCCTCTACGGCCTCTTCAAGAGCTATATGTTTTCTTCTGAGTTCACACACTAATCTAGCTAGCTGCATGCAATGCTCACTTCCAGGCTTGAAAGAAAACCATGACCAGATAAGTTAATACTGTATCTCATCTGTTTTATATTTCAAGCGGAAACGATGAAGAGTCAGGACCAATATTAACCCATCACGCGCCATGTTCTGTGGATTCACGTGGAGTGTACTATAATTAGGACATCTTTCCATTAGGTTGCTGTGATTGCAAATTCTGTGTGGTCCAGGGAATTGGCTCAGAATTTTCTAGTTTTTCCAAATTTAGTTACAAGAGCCAAAACTGACAGCATCAGTATAAGCATCTGCAACCGTTGATTAGATTTGAGATTAGGCTGTCCCCAAAAGCACCTGCAGCTTAGTATCTGGAGCTTGAATGCTCCCTGGATCGATTGTCAATTTCCACATGCACGCACAGCACAAGCAGTTCCCCAAACCAAACCCAAAAAATATTATAATGAGTCCAGCTAATTACCAATAGGTGTTCGACCTACCTTGGTTTTTTACTTTGGAATCCTGTCACCAACTTAGCCGAATGATTGATCATTCTGTGACAATAAGTCCAAAGTAGAAACCACTATAAATATTGGTCAGTCTATGATAGTAGTCCAAAGAAAAAAAAACCAAGATAGTCATTCCAGCTAGTTAGATCAGGACACTAGTTAATCCACTTAAGTGAAAACCCAAGTCCAATTCCTCAGTATATATACGACACATACAGCAGGGCCAAAAGACAAAAGGGTTTTTGACAGGATTTTAAAGAAAATATCATCCAGCTCTCAAGGCTGTAGACAGCTGCACTAACTACACTATAACTATCTGACCCCCACAAAAATATTTTTAGATTGTAATTGATCAACACAAGCTACATGATCTTCTATATTGTTTTGTTTGAGGAACTGGTAGAGTGAGCAAATAAATGATTAAATAAATAAGCAAAGGTTTTTGACCGCTGCTGGCCAACCCGGGCAATCAATCAGATGAACCCTGAGCCAAGAGACAATGTTAAGAAGTCACTTTATACTTTAGTCCTCTATGGCTGCCTGTACTAGGATCCTCAAGATTTCTAAGTCATTAAATTAATTTCCAGAAAGCTTGCTTTTTGGACTGACATTATTTAAGCTATATTTTTATAAGATTCTCAGGAGCCCTGGGAGGAATTAGGATAAAATTCAGGCCCCAAGATAAAAATAAATTTCATCCACTAGTTTATGAGCTGCTGCAGCTTGCGTCTTGCATTTGTTTGTTCTCTCTGCTCAGTAGCTTGCTACTGGCCAGGAAATGGAGTATTTTAATATTGCTGGGAAAAAGCTATGTTTGTCTCTCTTGCTGCATGCGTAGTGATGATGATGATCACTGGATATTACTGTCAAACTCTGGTGCATGACGGGTGGAAAGTGGTTTTGGGGCGGTTAAAATTGGGACCTACTTTGCTCCCCCAAAAAAGTTGCCAGCTGAATCATAGTTAAATTTAGATTGCACGAAGTTGGCGGATCTAGCTAGTGTCACCAGAGTCAAGCAGGACAACCCCGCAGCCCATCTCTTTTTTGAACTGGCTTAGAAACATGTGACACACGCACATTCTCTTCCTCCTCCAATTTAGCAAACCTGTTGGACAAGTAAAGCTATGGATACAGACATTTGATAGGGCATTTGGATGCATAGCCTTTATGTCCATGAATATCCCTTTTAGAGAAGAATCAAGATACCCAAGGCATATTACAGTTATCATTAAGAGTGGGAAGGATCTTGAAGGTTTAATATCCCCCACTCTTACAAAGTAGGTATCAGTGTTGTGCTTGTAATTGTGAATACACATATATGCTTGCCCTTTAAACTGGGTAAGTGAAAAAAATTTGCCCATCATGTAAATAATTTCTTTTACACTTATGGAAAGGGAAGAGCAAAATAAAATTCATAAAATAAAACACTTGGCCACAGCTTTGTGTAAATGTTTTGGGGCATGCAAGGGTATATGTCATATATATACCCCTAATGATCAGGTATACCTATAAATGCTATCCATATTAATTAGTTTAGTTTCATCCCAAAGTTTTTTTTTTTTTAATTTTTTTTTAATAGCAATGAGCCACTTTGATTGGCCTTCCACAAAAAAATTTAATATTTTTAATCCTCCCCAAATATAAGCTCTTTACTACCAATACAAACTATGGAAAGGGTTCTACTTTAGCCCCCATATATACAATACAAGCCCACACTTTTGAGCAAAGATATGGAACAAGCTGTGATCTCATATTGAGGAATATCTTGAGTGCACGTCATTGGGTGCATCTTGGGTGCATGTTGCCCCACCTCATTGTTTGACTAGAATTTTCATTCATAACTTTGTTCATCAACATTTTTGGCTTAGGCTTTTTCAAGAGCTTGGTTGCCAGTTATGAAAATTGTATTAATTAGTTTATATAAGTGTGGTGCATCCCAGAGCTTTCTCTTTTTTTCTGGCAATGGGTCACTTTGATTGGCCCATCTTTCTTTTCAAATCTGAAACTTTGGGCAGCCCCTGCCCCATCTTCCCCCTTTGCCGGTTAACATCCAATTTGTCCTCTTTTTAAATTAAAAAATCACTATTAAAAGGCCTTACTCAAGGTACCAGTGTAGGTGCTGGTTAACCCTGTCCAGGTTGTGCATAGTTAGTGAATACATATGCTGGCATAGCTCATGGGTATGTGTATTATACCTGTGTGCAAGTCCTCAGGTTAACAAAACCTTACACTAGTCACCACCAGTTCGGTACCTGGTGCAGAAGTGCAATGTATTGTGTCAATATCCACACATGCCACGTGTCTACCCAACAAGTTTTGTAAATTTTTTAAATTATATTCTAAAATATAGTTTCCTAAAAATTCCAATGAAAAATGTCATTTTATTCTTACACAAACATTTGTCTTTCATGGACACTTGTTGTACAGTGCCTTAATAAAACGGACATCATGTTTCAACTCTTTTAAAAAGCATCATACCCTGGATTTGGTAAACTATGTGTAAACACTTCACATAAGTGTTAGCCAGTTCGGGGTTATGGGCTGGCTCTCAGTCAGGTTCCAGGGAAGTGATCACGGGTTTAGCTTGTCTGGATTTGGAACCTGAACCATATTGCTCTCTACCAACCTCTTGCAGGAATGTCTGATCACAACATCAAGCAACCATGGAATGGGAACTTGAACTACAATTTAACTGCAGTCCTTTTATTTCTTAGGCTAGTGTTTTTTTTTCAGTTTTGTGATGTTGGCAATCATCCACAAGGAGATTTAGCCACGTTTGGCTAGAGACAAACTATGAAAGCAGAAATCTAGTAAAATCTTTTTATGTCCTGACTACTAACAATGTGTAGAATATGTTGTCTTTTTTTTTCTTTTAAATCATTTTCTGACGAATTTTCTTCATTTAATATTCAAGAGAATGTTTTTTTTTTTAAAGAAATATTTCACCAAATGGCAAAAACTCTCCACAAAAAGACCCTGTCTAGGCAGGCAATTATCACTTATATGAAATTGTAATAAAACTTGGTTGTACTTTTCAGACACATGGTGAATCTTGGGTGTAAAGTTCAGAGATAGGCCAGCTCTTCAAAAGCAGGAGCTGGACAACCCTAAAATTTACACATATTTCACCCAATCACAGGCTCTCCTGAAGTTGATGTTTGCACAACAGAGTTGTACAAGTTATTGCCTTGGGTTATTAGGATTAAGTGACTAAATGCATTCATTTTTGTGCAACTCACAGACCCAATTGTAAATTACAGTGCCTCAGAAATTCTTTGTTTCTAGTCTTTTGAATTGAACAAGTGGAGATTAAGAATAGGCTGCAACGATTGTACTTGCAACAATTGTCCATATTTGTCTTTAGGTAATCATATGCATGGAGCTACAGTGCACTATGACCTCTTTTGAGGTATAAAATGGTTGGCTTAGGAGGGTTTTACTCATAGCTACTTGTGGTCAACAACATAAGTGGGTCCAGGTGAAAAGGGGCACGAGAAAGGCATTTTGCAACATGACTTAAGTGGCCTTATCCCCACTTTTACTACAATGATGATGATACACCTAGCAACTTTAGTCCAAGAAAATGCAAGGAAAAAAGAAAAAAAAAAAGGAAGGACCTAAATCTTATTGAGAAAACTGCAAGCAAATCAAAAGTGGGTCTGCAAAGAGGGGGATGTCGGGTGGAAGCCAGTTGTGCAACTTAGGATTGGGGTTGCAACTTTCAGAGTTCAAAAGGTACCCGTTGCCTGAAAAGGGTCTCAAAATGATTGAGAAGTGGGGACCTTTTTGCCCTTGGGTGACCTCACTATTTGTTTAGAATAAATAAATTGTCAACTTGTTAGTAAAAACCTTTTGTCACTAGAAAAGAAATAGACCTCTACACTTGATGGCTGCTCCAGAAACTCTAGACTTATTTATGTATAACCAAGAAGGATGACATCTACAAGGGTGCAATCCAGTGTTGAGCGGTTCTTTGAATTTTAAAGAACCATCCATTCAGGTTCTTTAAGTATTTTAGAATCAAAGAATTGTCAGTTTCAATTCTTTGAAAAATAATCAGAATCAAAGAATTGCCTGTTCCAATAATTTTATAAACCTTGAAGAATTGATAGTTTTCATGAAAGATTTGGCAAAGAACTAAGGGGGCTCTGGTCAATTCTTTGACTTTTTCATATTTTTGAGAATCAGAATTATATACCAAAGCTGGTTCTTTGTATTTTTAGAATCACTTGATAAGTGAGTATATATTCCAGTTGATAACATTGGTATTTATCCTTCATTATACTTAACTGCCCAACACTAGTGGGAACCAAAATTTGACAATATTCACATACTCACACGCAGCTTAATGACTCAAGGAGGAAGCAAGACATCTATTCACATGAAAGATGTGAAACCCATTTTCTACAATAATGGATTCAAGAACATCAAGCACAACAACCCCTATTCTTGTATGCTCGCCACCATCCTAAGGGCATGGAACAAGTTGAACACTCATTTTATCAATGGGTTGATTTAAAACATATCAAGAAATAATAGTTATCAATGTATCCAAGCCTAAGCTTCATTGTTATAGTAGTACAGAAATTGGGATGATGAACAAAACATCCATACATTACAGTTAGAGATATTAATCGAGCTCTCCCATATTTGGGTTTGGATGTGTGTAAATTGGGTCTGATTATGTTTTAATATGTACCAAAGCACTTCTAACCTTTGTTTAATATTTCATGTTTTAAAATAATAATTTAATATTTTGTTACTCTTCTGGATTTATTTTCATACCAACATTCACAATATATTATGAAAAGGCATGGATAAATTTAATATCAATTAAATCAATAAAACATATTCAATCCCAACAATTCTTGGAAAAACCAAGATTCTACCAAGATTGATTCAAAGGACACTAATTTCTTTTTAAAATTTTAATACAAACATTAACATAATATAATATAATGAAATTTTTTTGAGTCACAGTAATTCTTTTCAATTACTTTGAATTATAAATCATGAAATCAAGAATATTCTCCCTAAATAACCAGTTCTCCAAAACTTGTTTTGCAAAATCAACATGATTAGGTAACCCACTGCTTTTGAAGGACTCACCTTGAGAAGCACCATTGACTTCTTAGAGCATGATTGCAAGCAACTATGTTGAACCAAAAAGACTATAACATTATCAAATTTGTGGATTGGGTTTCCTTGTAATGGCTACATATAATGCAATGTCATGTTAAAATTTGTTTAATGGGGACTTGAGTGTGTATATGGGCTAGATATTTTTTATACATAATTTGTAAATTATTGAAAGGTATGAACTTTTAAAGTTGAAATAATGAACACACTCCTAACAACAATTTTAATGTGGAATTCAAAATAGTCCAACAATTTGTATTGTGCATGTTAGGGACTTGATTTTAGTAGGAGTCAAGACTATGGGTCAATAGACAAACGTTTGAACATATTTGCATCATGTCAATTGTGCAGAAATATATTTATGAACTTCTTCTGTGCAATGTGATATGGATTCATGGGACTGTTTTTTTGGTTTGAATTAATTGTCCATTGTAGTTTGCATTCACTCTATTTGAGTATGTAAGGATGTGAATTTGATAAGGAGTAGATTAAGATATCAAAAGAATATTGGAAATGTGATTCAGTTTTCAAATTCATTAATCAATTAAGTTAATGTCCTTTGGAAATTTATAGCCTAGGAAAGGTCCAAATTACCTTTGAGGGTCACTTTTAAATAATTCCCTTCTCATAAGAAGGTAGATTGAATGAAATAAATTGTCACACATCACAAACAATGCTAGTGTGGCCTGCGCCGTTGGCCCAAGTGTTACCACATCCTCAACTGATTTTTCCTTCCAAAACTTGGTTTTTTGGAATTTATTTGAATTTTCAGTAGCAGGAATCACTTAAAAATCAACATCTCCCACATTCTGAATCCAAATCTTACCAAATAGATTCCATTAAATCCTGCTCATCAAGATCTTTCCAACAACACCAAAGGCACATTCCAATTCCTTCAAAATTTTCAGCTATGATTTAACTTAATTCTCAGTGAAGAAATCATTCAATATTCAAGAACTTCCACATTGCAAGTCCAAACACCATGAAACTCTCCACATAGAAATCCAATATCCTTTATTTGGAAGCCCCATAATTCATTATCCCATTTTCAATGTCAAAAATTTGAATTTGATGAATTTTTTTCATTCAAAGTATTCAATAATATATTCGAAAAGGAGAGCAAAAAATAGTTCTTGCAAAAGAATGATTTTTGGTTGATTTATTTATTGTGAAAGTTTTGATAACAGTAAAAATTGTGCAAAAATGGGCTCCTATGGTGCCACTTTTGGTCCACCTTAGCTTTCTTTTACCCTTAAAATCAAATATTCTAAAGGTGCACCCCATCTACTTTATTCATAAATTTGGGCGTAAAACTACACCCATTTAGCCATATTTTTAAAACTTGCAACATTGGTAAAATTTGGACACAAAGACATGAAAAACCATCCAAAGTTATTTACACATATTGTGATTCATATGAATGTGATTATACCCAACATCACAAAGTTAAAGACCAAGCCTTGTGGGGATCATTCACCCAAATACAGATAAGTCCCCTCCCTTGTGATTTTTCAAAATCAACCCATAAGTTCATTACATAAAAAGTTTCATTACAAAGCCTAACTGGATAGCAATATGAAAATATAATTTTTTTTAAAAAAAGAACAAACCCAAATTTTCACTCATAAACCTTTAAATATTTAGAAGGAAAGCGAATGAATCATGTCCATTACTCCATTCATTTACATCTATGAAATCATCTCAACTTCCATTAATTCTAAAATATGATATTTAATTTTCACCTATTAAAATTAATATTTTTAACATGCATGACATTATCCTTTTGGGTGCCCTTTTTTGGGGTCTTTTGAACATCCCCAATGTCCTTCCTACCATTCTTCCAAATGACCTTTGATTAAAATATATATATATATATAATATTTTGACCCTAGTGCTTGCAATGTCCTTAATATATTTTTTGGTGTACTTTGACATTGTATCCAACTCCCTCTTGAACCCGCAACCTCTTGGTGCCCCCTATTCAAGTAGATGCAAGCCATGGTAGTTCACTTGTTGTGACCTTATGGACTTTTTGCAAAGTGTATTATATTCAAATGTCACAAATGCATTATAAAATCATTAATTTGACAAAATTATTTATGGATTAAGATTGCCAACTTGATTAAGAATATGTATTAAGGTGTGAAATTCAATAAACATATGCAAATCATATAGTAATGGACTTTTAAAATGGACATATGGATTATAATCTAGGTTTTGCATTAGAATTCAAATCATTTTTTGTTATGATTTCATCTCAATATTTTTTATAGGGATTCAATATATGATACATGATGGAAAAACAAATATGAATTGAAAAAAATCACAACAAAAATTGTCATGAACAAATAACCATGGACTTTTGAATGACCAAAATTGGGCCATATTTTCAAAAGTTTCAATCTTGGTCATTTTTTGTTGGATCAAGATATATTTTTTCCTTTAACATGTATAATAAAGAGTTTCCTAATTGGGTAGCCTTTCATATGAACTTTATTAATTGATTAATCACCACATAGGGTCCACTAAACATTGGTTTTTAACATTTTTCTCCATTCTAGTGTTAATTTTTCCATTTATAGGGACTTTTGGGACTATGGTTCTTGTTGCTTTTGATCCACCCTAGCTTGCATCTACCCATTTGACGAAAAAAAAAAATCCATCTTCAACCTATCACTTTTGGTGTTTCCAATGTGTTTTGTTGACACCCTTTTAATTCTTTGTTGTTATTTTGTCAATCTTTGTCAACATTCTCATCTTTTTGTTGTTTTCTTATTTTTCATCATCCTTGGTGTTGTCCAAGTATGCTTTTGTTGTTGACCAAGTTTAAGTCATTTTCGAACCAAAACATCACATCAATTTGAATTTTGACTAAGAATGTTTGAATTTGGGAACATTTGTTAAGTTGACATCCTATCTTGGGATGTCCTTTTAAAAATTGGGCCTAACAAAAATCATAATGGTTTAAAGGCTCAAAAAAAATTTGGGAAAAAAGGTCAAGTTTTGACTCTTCACTAATTCTAAAAGATACCAAAGTTGAAGGGAGAAATATATATTCTATTGATTTTTAAAACATAATTAAAAGGAGGAAAAAAAATACTTGTTCCAAGAAAATGGTGGTTAAAAAGGGCAAAACAAAATATCCACCCCCCAATCATGTGTGGAGTGATATTAAAAGATTGTTAGATGCAACTTCAAATTAAATATTAGTGAATTTGATGTTCATAATGAATTTATGAAATTTAATTAATTTCATAAACATAATATTGATAAAAATAGTGTAAATTTATCGATTTTGATAAAATTTCTAACAAAAACTTCATTATCAATTTTTTTTGAATATATATTTTAATGTTGATTAAAAGGTGTCCATTAAAATATCAATAAAACAATTTAAGTGAAAATTTAATGATTTTATTTTTTATTTTATTTAATTATAATTAATTATTTAAATATTTTACATTTTGATTAAAGTAATTAATAAATTGCAAAAAAGGTATTAGAAAAATTAAAAACATGATATGTAATAAATTTTGAAATTTAAAACATCTAAAACAATTTTCAACCATGATGTGTAGGTCAAAAAAATTAATTATAGTTTTAAATTCATCTTTCAAAACATAAATGAAATATTACTTAATATGACATTGAACTTAGAAATGTAGTTGTTGAATGAAAAAATGAAACACAAATCCATTTGAATGTGATTCATGCATTTTAAAATAACAACATGCATAAAGGAATTTCAAAGTTTTCAGAACTTTGGTGATACATAATGAGAGTATGTTGAAAGACATGTGATTTATGGTTAACCTACAATTGATTTAACCAAAATATTACATGTTTGAGTAATGTCAAATTTGAAATCCAAAGCTAGACTTTGAACGTGTTCCAATTACATTAAAAATGGGAAAATTTTATATTGTAAAAAATTAAAACTTTTGTGATGAACTTTTATGGTTTTTGAAATCTTGCCCATTTCAATTTGCACCCAATTTGCAACCAATTTGCAACCATTGTTGTATTGTTCACAAACTAGATCACTTCATTTTCTTCTTCCTTTCTTTTGCCACCTTTTTTACTTTCCTTTTTTCTTCTTATAAAGCTTAGATATGGCAACAAGCTTCATTTATGATTTCATCCATTTACTTCAATTAATGGCACACATTGAGAAAGATTGTATCACTTACAACATATTCATTGGATGTAAAAACCACACATCACTTAATAAATATTTTCAAGATTATTTAAATACTTTTGATTAATGTAGTACAAAGGTGGTTTCAACATAATGTTTATAGAATATCCTTCACAAAAAGAATTTCTTTGAAAAAATTAAATTTACAATTTACAAGTTTTTTACAAACAACAAAAATTAGTGTCAAAGATGCCAAAGTATTACAATTGCAATGACAATGTTTCATTGGAATTGGTTTATGTAGGATGGGTATTTTGGTGATTGTCATTACGACAATTCCAAAGTCATTCCGAATTATAATTCCAAAATCTAGTATTATAATTTCGGATTCTAGTATTATAATTGTTTATTTTGTATCTTTTTTTTGTCTTGTTTCATTGTTTTTGTCTGTTTATAGGGTTTAGGGTTCTAATGGTTTCCATAAGTTGCAAGGATATTTCATATTCATATAATAAGAAATCATTAATTTTAATATTTTAAGATTATTATGATTTATCATCAAGCAATGACATTTGTAATGAAGACAATGTTGGTCATCTACCCATATAAATAATGTTTCAAATTGAATTTTTAATCAATGAATCTCCAAACAAAACTAATGAAAAGATCACAAATTTAATCAATCATGAATCATGAATACATGGGAGGATCATTTTTATTCAATAGAAAATGTATGCAAATATTTTTCTATATATTTATGATAGGAAAATTTGAATTGTTAAATAAACATGCAATTATTTCAATAGATTGTTAGTAACCATTGATTTTGTCACAATACATGTACACAATTCTTTTAGTTAATTTATTAAAATTATAATCTTAATTTTGCAACAATGATCAAATGACATTTTGCATGCATAATGTCTTATAAACGTTCATAAATCCTTATTCAATTTTGTTGAAGATTGATTTTACAAGACCATAAAATGTCAAATGTGAATTTCAAAAATAATATTATTCACCATTGTACTTTTTAAGCCATTATTTGAACAATTTTTTTAGTATTTATTGCATCTTCAAATTGTTTAAACTTTTGTTGCATAGGGGTTGAATATTTTAACAAATATGCAAGCTTTAAATGTTTAGGTTCATCTCCCTTTATTTTGAAAGATCATAGATGAATACCCATGTCACTTAAAACATGTTTGTTAGTTTAAATTGGTTGATATCATATGGCCTGTGTTTATGATGTAATGCATAAAACTTAATAAAATGATCAAAACACATCAAAATGTTTTGTAATAAAGTACTAGATAGGAAGAACATTGGGGAAAGTAATGTCTTTTTTTTTTGGTCCACTAATTTTTTCAACCACTTTTTTCACATAATGCACACATGATGATGTGAACATCACTTTTTGTGTAACACTTTAAGTGTGCAAACCACAATGAAGGAAAAAAACATGTGCATGCCCAAACATTGAAAATGGATGACAAAAAATGTTTTGTAAAAAATCACAATCTTAAATTAATTTTATATTATCTTTAATTTTATGATCAACCTTCATTCTTGTTTTGTGTTCAAAACACATTTTCATTGGATTATTGCCAAACTCATTAACATGATTTCACATTTGTTCCTTCTGGCCTTTTTTTCATATCTCTCACTTAATATTTACATAATTGCAAAGCACACAAATTTATACAATTTGTGATCTACAAAGCCAAAAAAATGTAAAGAGGAGATTGAGTATTATGCATGGTATCGAAATGATTCCATCATGGTTGTTTTCACATGTTAAATGCAAAAGGCATTTTTTCCATTCTCATATTTGCATTGATATGTATTCCTTTGTGAACAATATTTGGAACAATGTTAATATATCCACATGAAGCCTAATTGGTCGACACATGTTCATATGTTGATGACATGATATGTTGAAATAACTTTGATATAAATGAAGTTCAGTCAAAGGGTAATGATGCTGTGATGTAACATTTTGTGACATGCAATAAATCCTCCTTATTTGCTCCACGACTAAAACAAGAAAAAACAAGAAAAAGGCAAATATCCTTGTGGAGCAAAAAAAATTCTAAATGTTCTTGAATTGAAAAACACTAAATCATTCTTGTATGAAATTATGGCCTAAACAACATTTCAGTGCAACTTGAATTGAATTCAAATACGCTGAATGGAATTAGAATTCAACTAAATTATAATTCAAAAATTGGATCAAGATTGAATTGAATTGAACTCAAAATTTAATTTTTTAAAATGGATGTAAATTGGTGGAAAATGTATTCAAAATCTTCTTGTGAATATGGTGTTGGAAATAAACTTTCAAAAGATACAAATATAAAAAGACACCCATGCCTCTTCACTTGGGAATGGGTTAAACAAATTCCAAATTGGAACTATCCAAATTTTCAATGTATAATGATTTATGGAACCTAAATTGCCCTACTTAAACTAATGAATTTCAATGAATCATTGCCACTAGAATTTAAATTTTTAATTTTAGTAAACTTGGAGTTGGAAAGCAAATCAATATTTTTCTTTCAAAAATGGATCACTTGCACAATGAGATTGAACATGCAAAAGTAATTGCCCCAATGTCTTTTACCAATTCACTTTGTATTTCTTTAGATTTTGAGTGAATAAGACAAATTTACAAGGGTAAAAATGGCTAACTCCCTAGTGAAAATGTATTAGTTATTATGAACAAGTGAATTCATTAATAATTAAGTAAATTCATTAATAGTTATTAACTAATGAAAAATCAAATTCATTAATAATTAATTCATTATAGTAACCTTATAGTTCAAAACTCGGTTTAACTATGCTAACCACCTAAAAACTTAGGTTAGGTTAGGTTAAGCATTTAAGAACCTAGACCATTTAGCCTACCAACTTAAGGTGCAAATGTGAAAATCTAAACCCTTCATCTCCCCTCATCTCTATGCTTGAAGAACAAGTTTTGAACCATTGAACCACTATTTAAATAAGTGAAATGATTGGTCGCCACACGTTATTATCACATTATTTCCCTAACCATAGGTTAGATTCCTATGTTAATTTTAAGCTATTTTACCCTAAGTTGTTTTTTATTATTTTACTATCCACCTTAGGTTATTTTAAATTATTTTAGGCTATTTTAAACTATTCTACCTTAAACTATTGCACATTAGGTTATTCTACATTATTTTTTACTTTTCCACCTTACATATTTTAGATTATTTTATATCCTAAAATAATTGAAAATATCTTTGATTAGAATAGCCTAAAATAGTAAAAAAATCATAAGATAAAATAATTTAAATAGCCAAAGGTGGAATAGCCTATAATAAAATCTAAAATAATTTTTAAAAAACCAAAAGTAAAATTTTTTTAATAACCTAAGGTGGAATAACCTAGAATAATTTATTATGGATTAACTTAGAATATCTTAAAATATTTTATAATAGTTTTAAAAATAACCTATGTTTGAATAACAAAAAATAGTCCAAAATAATTGAAGGTATAATAGCCTACCTATTGGAATAGCCAAGAATAACCAAGAGTATAATAGTGTAGGGTGGAATAACTAAACAAGAATTGAAAATAATGTAAGGTATAATTATTTATAATAGTTTACGATAAAATAACTTTAAACAACTTAAGGTAAAATAACCTTAAATAATTTAAAATAAATTATTATACCTTAGGTTATTCTAAATTATTTAAAAATATTTTAAATTAAAGTATTTAAAGCAACAACATTAAAAAAAACCTATTTATTTCAATGAATTATTTCAATTAGTAATGTATTATGTTAACTACTAATGAAACATGATGATGACATAATGATTTTATAATGACATAATTTTAGGTTAGAGAAATGATTAAGGTTAGGTGAATCTATTTCATTATTAAAGTCCCACAATGATTTAGGTTAGTGAATTGCACCCCATTTTTGGACGTGTTTGAAATACTGATGTTGGCCAATACAAGTTCAATATTTAATTAATTATTAATACACAAATTGAGTAATGGAAACAAAAGAAAAGACCTAACCTAACACAATTCATATGATCTTGTAAAGTAACATGTTGAACACCTCTCTTGTTCACAATAATATATATATATTGATTACTTTTAACCTATTATATATGATAAACATGATAAAACTATTATGGTGTTTTAAACTTTGAACATCATATCATTGTTGTTGATGATTCCTTGTGACCCAATACCACTATCTCATAAACCTTGTGAAATAATTCACAAAAACATATGAGATTTATAATCAATTTTTCAATAAGTTAGATAGTAAACCATATCAAAGTTATGGATGAAAGATGAAAACCATAAAAATTTATTTGATTAATTAAGTATAATTATCATGTATTAGGATAATGTTGAACAAACTTGCCTTCCAAGGGAATATTTGCAAGATTGATAATAAATAGAGGATGCAAGATTTAATAAAAAAAATAGAAAAAAATATAAAATTTCTTGAGTTAAGAACTGTTAATTCATTAATTGAAGCTATTAATAATAAATATTCAAATTTTTTATTATATATATATTTAATTTTTTAATGCTGTGAATTAATGTATAACCTATAAATTAGTTATATTTTCTTTTTCAGAATAGAAATAACCCTTATATACAACTAATGAAATTATAAAATTTACCCAACAACCAATGTACGGGACTTTATATTTTTGTTTGCCTATTTTTTAAATTTTTCTTATAATCCAAAATTCAAAAAATTAAGAAATGATTAACTACTAATGTTACATGTTAATATGACTACACCCATATATATGATCATGTATTAACAATTTTTGGAGACCAATTATTTTTAAATGCTTCATTTAAATAATTTTTATTTTTATTTTTTTTATGTCAATTTGTATTCACTAGGAATGGAAAGTAACACAAAGCCAAAATGAATATAAGGTATTGAAATTGGATGCAAATATACATATGGTAGTTGAAACTAGGTTTAAATAAAAAGGTAGGGAAAAAATAATTTCTTCACCTAATTCCCTACCACCCCTCTCCCCCCCCCCCCCCCCCCCCCCCTTTTTTTTTTAATTTAATTTTTAAATTTTCAAATTTTTTTTTCCTTCAAACCCCCCCCCAACTCCCCATACTCCCCTCTTTTTTTACTTCTTTTCTTTCCCTATACACAACCCCC
>Ga0116227_10003478_pt1 | contig 34945 bp, 32 predicted proteins | sample S1TSphgellanicum_FD_89693 | JGI IMG/M metagenome (GOLD analysis project Ga0116227, IMG submission 89693) | Host-associated microbial communities from peat moss isolated from Minnesota, USA - S1T2_Fb - Sphagnum magellanicum MG | ecosystem: Host-associated > Plants > Peat moss > Unclassified...
GGAAACCCAAAATCTCTCCGACCCACTTACCACCCACTTCCACTAAAACAAAACCAAAACAACCCAACAAATCAAACAATCAAAACAAGTCGTTTTTTCTCCTTCATGTAGCTAATTTTAACTATTGTTGTCAAGACTCTCAACAACTCCTCCACCTCCTTCTTCCTCCCCCCCCCTCCCCTCCCTCATCACTGTTGTTCTCAGTCTCATCACCAAGCTTTTTTTGCTGCTCCAAATCAATCATCTCTCTGTCTGTCTCTCCGCGCGCGCGCGCGCGTGTGTCTCGGCTTCAGCAAATTACACAAGAAACAGGTAGCGCAAAAACAATTCAACTCCAGAGGCACTGCACAGCAGCACTACTAGTAGTGAGGAAGAATCGGCACCTGGCTGTTTTTGCTGCACACACCCAACCAAAAGAATGGAAACTAGGTAATAATAATAATAATAATAAGACTGGGGTTTTATTAGGGCTTTGAACTTTCAACCAATTGTTTGTCTTTTTTTGTTGGTTTATAGGTTTCTACTAGTGTTTTTTTTAAAAATATTATTGGCGAATTTTCGCAAAATTTTGACCTGTAAATTTGTGACTTCGACCAATACCGAGGCATTTTCATGGGAAAAAAAATGGTCCAAATTCGCCAAATTTCGAAAATTAAAAAAATTCAAATCGCCAGATTTCTACAATGATTTCCAGCAGGTAGTAGCCAAGAATATAGAAAGATCCTGGTTTTTTTTTTACTTTCATGTCTGGCATGTAGCCAGAATTGGCTAAATTAGTTTCTGGATGGTCTCCACCTTGGCTACATCACAAAATCCTCTTAAAAAAACCCTGGTTTGTACCAGTGTTGTTGTGCGCCCAAATGGTTCGGGACTTTTAGGCCTGCTTTACACTAGGAGTCAGTGCTAATGTTCAACCCAAATCCAGCATTCCTATTGGTGCAAAAGTTGAAATCAGCCCCCAAGGGCCTTACACTAGGTACGAGTCAAGGCTGAAATAGAAAAAAATCTTTTCAATCTGCCCCAAGTTACTAATAAATGCTGAACTTTATTGCCTTGTATTAGCCCCAAGGCTAGAAAAAAAGGATACCGTCAAATTTGGGAGGCCAATTTGCAGGGCCAATGTTCCAGCATTTATTAATATCCTGACGCCAATGTTCTAGCATTTATTAGTAACTTGGGGCCAATTTGCAACCCCAAAACGCTCAAAGTTGGCCCCAAGATTTTTTGGCCCTGACTCCTAGGCCCACTTTACACTAGGAGTCAAGGCCGAAAAAACTTGAGGGCCAACTTTGAGCATTTTTGGCTTGTTGTTTGGCCCCAACTCACAAATAAATGCTAAAACATTGACCGACTTTGAGCATTTTTGGCTTGTTGTTTGGCCCCCAACTTACAAATAAATGCTAAAACATTGATGTCACGATATTCATTGGCCCCAAGGGTTGCAAATTGGCTTCCCAAATTCAATGGTATCTCTTTTTCCACCATTGGGCCAACAAGGCCATTAAAGTTCGGCATTTATTAGGAGCTTGGGGGCATATTGAAAATATTTTTTCTATTTCAGCCTTGACTCCTAATGTAAAGCCCTTGGTGGCCAATTTCAACTTTTGCACCAATAAGAATGTTTGATTTGCAATGAACATCAGCCCTTGAATCCTAGTGTGAATGGAGCCTTATATTCCATGTAAATGTAAATTTCATAATGGGTTTTATTTATTTACACTCCATGTAAAATGTAAAAATTCAGACATTCCGGTCCGGTCAGGGTAATCTGGACTAGAATTGGCAGTTAACTAGTGGTCAGTTTCCCTCCAGTTAGTTAGTCCCCAGTTCTAGGTTTTTTTTTTAAACATTCTTGTTTTCTAAAATTCCTATTCCAGTTCCAGACATAAATGGAACCAGGAACCCAGTTCCGAACATGAAACTGGTTCTGAAAAACAGACCTGGTTCTGGTTTGGTTTTGACGAACCAGAACCTGCAATTCTAACCAGCCAAAATGGGTACCTGCCCAAAGTGGTACCTATCAATCCCAAAAATTAAATTTTCAATAATAGTTTTAACAAATCAATCTTATATTAATCAAATCAGTAAATCATTAATATCTTATACCATTAATTAGTTAATTAATCTAGATTTATAAAAACTTGGGTCATTTATGCTTATGTGCAGAGGGGGTTTTTTTAAAAACAATTGTGATATCAAAAATTAGGCAAATCTTTCCCAAAAAAGAAATTTTAATCAAATTTACTATAGGAAAAATTCAAAAAATTGATTATGAATTTATCAATCATATGAATATTCCCAAAAAGTCCAAATACCCTGCCCTACTCCAAAGCTGATTCTTAAAAACATTTTTTAACCATAGGTAGACCTAAGGTTCTCCACATGCCCAATGTCCTGGGTCCAATTGCCAAGGAGCACTTCATCCCGGGTCATCACCTGTTATGTATTTTGTATTTATATTTTTTTAATTGCATACATCATAATTTTTCATCCATATGTAATTTTATTTCCATCCTTGTTTTGAGGCCAGCCTAGGCAAGCCCCTTGTTTCCAAGAAGTCAAGGCCCATACTAAAAAGGGCCCACTTACCAATAGCAAAAAGGCCATTACCACTTGCCATAGCACCCATGACCATACTCCCATAACTAGGGGTGAGAACACCCTTGGTTATGAGAATATTTTTATGTCCATGGTTAAGAAGTTTGAACTTATCCTTCATTATAACCAAGGTTTTATGTCTAGGGTTAAGAAGCTTGGGCTCTTCACAAGTATTCTTCATTATAATTGAAGTTTTATGTCTAGGATTAAAAAGCCTAAGCTTCTTAACCATGGCCAATGTTAGATAACCTCAATTACATTGGTCAATGTTAAATAGCCTAGGTTTTTTCATCCTAGCCAAGGTTAGATAGTTAGCGCTTTTTAATCTTAGCCAGGGTTGATTAGGCTAGGTTTTTAAACCTTGGTCAAGGTTAGTTAGTCCATATCCATTTCAAAAGCCTAGGCTATAATCTTATCCTTAACTGTGGATTATAGATATTCTTTTTAATTTAACCTAGGCTATCTCGATGTGAAGAATACTTTTCAAAAGCCCAAGCTTATTGACCTTGGAAATAGGAATATTTACAAACCTTTAGTCTATTTGGATCTTAATCATGAGAATATTTGCATGGCCAGGGTTAAATAGTCGGAGCTTTTGATAATATTCTTATCAAAAGTCCAAGCTATCTTGCCCAAACCTTGGACATTAAAATATTCACATGACTAGGGTTAGGTGGCTTAGGCTAATTTTACAATATTCTTTTCAAAATTGAAATTGGATGTTTTTGAGTGACTTGGTTGCAAACATTTGAAAAAACCTTGGAATAGTTTGCATCTTAACATTCAAAAGATAAAATTTGGTGCTGAAAGTAAAAAATTATTGCAATATTCAAATGTTTTAACCTACTAAGTTTTCATTCTAAACTATATGTTGGTAATTTTTGAAATGTTGAGATGGCTCAACATTTAACTAAAAAAATATGCCAAAGAATTGGGGAGAAATAAGAATTTTCAAGAAAATTGTGATAGCATTAAAATAAATGACATTTGATTTTGAAATTTAAGTCAATCTTAAGTAACTATACGTGTTTAACAATCTCAAGGCAATCTTTTAAATAAGCCAATAATTTAATGAAACCACCATTGAAACAAATATTTATGCCTTTTTACATATATATGAAATTTATGTTTTCGAAATATCTTGTCACATACCTTAATTCAAATAAATATAGAACGTAATATTGAAGAAATAAAAGTCCATAGATGATTGAATGTTAAGTTTTTCAAAATCTATATTAGAGTCTACATTAAATGTGAATTGCACAACAAAGTTCACATATGTCAACTATTTGCATAATATTGTATGTGTTGGTTCCATGCATTTGAAAGAACAAATTCAAATGTGAAATCTTTTTTGGATGACATGTCACCGAAAAGGGGAGGAGGTGTAATTTTTCTTTTACACCCTTGCCAATTGTAACATTCACTACACTTTTTTTTTTAATCTACAAATTCATTCATAGTTAATTACTAATCATATTGGGTTTGCACCAGTGATTTTATTTTTTTTGTGAAAAATCTCCAAAAGGCTACACAAAAAAGACCCTTGTGACAAAGATGTTGGAAAAACAAGGGTAAAATTTGAACAAATTACCAAATCCTCTTAATGTTATTTGGCAACATTGCCACCATTTAAAACAAGTAAACCCTAATGTCACAATTTGTGTGACTGTTGCCTCCCAATTGTCAACGATGCTCTGGGTGAAAGCACATCAGCCCCCCCCCCAAATTATAGTCACATGTATAATCTTTTTACAATTAAATTTTTTAATAATGTATGGACATCACATCTTGGATTATTTTTGTTTGTTTTAAGTATATTTGATTAGCTTTAGACTTCATTTAATCAAATTTTTAAAAAATTCAACAAACATTGAAAAATTTGAACGTATGAAATATATTTGTGACAAAATAATACTTGTCACAGAGTTTGAAAATTTGAATATATACTTCAAAGCTAAGGTTGTGTATGAAATTCTTGGGTGAATGTTTTTATGGTGTATGATATTGATATACCTCAATTAAATCTAGGACAATTTAAAAATTTAAAGTTTTTGGATGAAATTTCATTCAAAAAATGTTTTTTTTTTGCATTTGTTTAGTAATGAATGCATAATAATATTTTTTTTAAAGAAAAAATCACTACCATATCAAAGAAAATGAGATTTTATAGATGGGCATTGCATTATTTTTTCAATTTTCTTTTGTTTGGTAATGTTTCATGAATCATAAACATGAGGCCCGATGGCCATTAAAAAATTGTAAGTTATATACTCTATGTACATTGATTTTATCTAATCTTCCTGATCTAATCGTTGCGTCAAAATTCATTTTGACTCAAAATGAACTATGAGTTCAAAAATGTTATACAAATTCTAAAGTTTTTTTATTCATGTTTAGGATTATGAAAGGATGCCATCAAGATTTTAGTTTACTGCATAATACTTATTATACATCATTTTTTTAAACAAAAGTAGTTCATCTTTAGTGTGTTTTCACCCCTCTTAACATTGTTGAATGTATTGTAGCATAGCCCCTATTGTTGAAACACATTTGTCAACAATAGGTGATACATATGTACAGCAAAATCACAAGCATATAGGCGCATTGGGAAACTTAGAAATGGTTTCTTATGAAAAGCATCATAAAAGGGAGCATACATTTTTGTCTCTAATCATGATGAACATGTAAAAAAGACATCAACAACATCAGTAGTGAGTTTAATGCAAACATCTACCTTGGAGGTGTGGAATTATTGGTCATCAAGTTTAATATGTGCTCAAAAGAAATCTTCTAAATACCTTAGTTGTGCCCTACTTTTTTCCCTCCATTTGGAAATATGACTCCTGTTATTTTCAATAGTGGTTTCCACCTTGTTGTAAAGCACATGAAATTGGTGCTATTTTTTCTTTCTTTCTTTTTCTTGTGGGGGAAAGGAAATAGGTTGAGTGGGTGGGTGGTGGGGTTTGTGGTTATTTTAATCTTTGGGACTTTGATATTGTCATTTTGGGATATTCCTTTTTCATTTAGTTGTGTTCCATCCCATACACAGGTTTATAGGTATAACTTTTTTTTTCTTGGCATCAATATCTTTGTGGAGGCTATATATTAGTGACAATTAGTAATTGCATACAAGCATGGAAGATGTTGCAATGTCTTTTTTTTTAAATACTACTTTTACTAAATCTCAAAGCCCAAAGCCAAGATCATTACCCATATGAAAAACAACAACAAACATAAGAAAGATACTAGCACATGTGAAAATTTCATAGTAAAGAAGAATTGCAAAGTTTGGTGAAACTTGAATTGTCCATCATTTTTGGATGCTTAAACAAAAAGAAACTTTTCTCAATGTTTTGCTCATGGTTTAAGAATCTTTAACCCCCATGTTTAGCATTTTTATCAAACATCATTGAATGCGAAATACTAATTTTTATTTCATAGGTGAAGCTTCACTTTAAAGTGGAATAAATTTTTTAGTTTATCCTTAGGATTTCAAGGGATCAATTTATTTGTAATTTTCTTAATGGAAAAAGGCAACATGGAAAAAAAACTGTAAATTCTAATTATGTGCATGATTGTAGCAAACAATGTTATTCATAATGTTAATTCTAGATTTTTAAGGTATTAGATATTTTGTGAAATCATGGCTTGGGATAACCATCTCTCCAAAAGGAAATTGAGATTCAAATTTGAAGTCATTAGCAAACCACTTTCCATTATTGCTTGGTCTTGCAAACTAACATACAATTTTTCAAAGCAAAATGTTTAGTTGTAATGGGTTAAATAATGTAATGTGTCAATTGTTTCCACCTCCCTAAAAAATGAGACCTTGACTCAAATGGTTTGATCATTGATGTCACATGGATAATAATCAATAGAACATTACTTATTTATGGAACTTTTGTAGAAATGAATATCAAACAACTTTAGTTAATATATTCAACAAAGATAATGAAATGGTCATTATACAAAAAAATCAAATGAAAAGCATGACTTTTTGTATCATTGTGATATAATTTTGTACAACCACCATTAACAAGCCCTTGAAACCAATTAGTAGTTTTCCACAAATTTGCATGGTTTTCCCATTTGCAAATCAAAATAATGAAATGGCACTTAATGTCCAATGGAACAGTAGACGTTTAAGAATTTTTACCCATTTAATGAATTTCTTGAAAAATCATCACACATGTTATAACAAGTAACCTTGTGCAAATTACACATATTTATTGAGTAATGATTGAGGGATGGAATCTTTGTAAATCCATTCAATTTGATTATGGGGCCTGAATTTTTGTAAAGCTACTACCAACTAGAACACAAATCAATAAAAAGGAGGATTTTTTTGTAAAAATGTTGATTGGGATTGGTGAATGTTGCATGGTTTGCAGTTGTGTTGGTGTTAAATGACTATAAGGATAAGAGTGTTTTTAATTGTTTGTTGTGCAACATATTCAAAACTAGGCCTATGTTCTTCAATGTGGTATACATGCATTTGTAATATTTAATTTTTATGTGTTTGTAAAACAACAAATTGTTGGAATTAGTCATTAGTGAGTTGAAGAGAAAAGTTGTTGAGGATAGTGAAATTGAAATATTTGTCCCATATGAAAAAAGATTTAGCTAAGCTAGTGGTGAAAACTAAAAACAACATGCTTTAAAAAATGTTTGTGGTAATTTGGTGGTGGCAAGATGTTTAACATTGCAAAGAATAGCAACAACATTTTCAAGTTGGGGATCTTGCTCATGTGTGTTCAAATATTGAGATTTACTATTTTATCAAGAGAGCAGTGCAAACCAATGATTTTTTTAAAAAAATATGCCTAGTTGCCAATTTGGCTACAAAGTTCAACTATGACTTAGACCAACTAGGTACATTCTTTTGTGAAAAGGCATTTAATGGGTGAATTTTTTCAATGGAGGGTGGCTATGGCAGGGAATTTTTTTTTTGCAATTGTCTACAAATTAGTGACAATAATAATAGTTGTGATATAAAATGTTGGCTACATAAAGTCTTGCTATGTTATATATTTGGCTAAAAGGTGGGTGGCAAAGGGAGTAAATTTGGTTACATAAAGCAAATAAATCTCCAATATAGTAGCATAATTTATGTGATTGTAAAAAAAACCCCCAAAAACACATTCATGGTAAAATAACAATGCGTGTGAGGTTTTGATTCTTATCCTTCTACCACTACAAGAAATTATGGTTTATTTGATTAAAAATTTATACCCAAAAAAATCATTTTGACATTTTGTCAATTTGAACATTTAGTCATAGTAGACAAGTCAATTTGAACATGTTCAACTTGATTGATGGTTTTTTTTATTCACCATAAGATGGATTTTTGACTAGTTAAATCGAACAAAAAATCAGGTAGGCAAAAATAAATAAATAAATCAAATTTTAAATATAAAAATATAATTAATAAACAAATAGCAAGTACCTAACTACCCACCCACCCACGCACCCATGACCTACCTACCTATGTTTTTAGATGTACATAGTTACTTATGTAAAATATAGGCAAGTATGTAGGTAGGTATATAGCTAGATGTTTAGGTAATTAAATATATAGATATGTAGGTAAATAAATAGGCAACTAGGTAGATAGATAGGTAGATAGTAGGTAGGTAGGACATAAGTAAGTATATGTTAGGTAAGTTATAGGTAGGTAGCCTAGTAGGCATGACAAATAAGCTAGCTAACCAAATTAATATTGCCAATTTGATTAAGCCATAGGCATCTTGATAGACCATTTAAAGAATTTGTATTTCTTCATTAGATGTATGATTTAACACTTGGTCAAAATGATCACTTTAATAAAAAAAACCATTTGTCTTTCATGCCCCATGCCTTTAGTCAAAGCAGACATCCTTTTGGTCAATTTGGACATTTTAATCAAGCTGAGCTTTTTGAAAAGCTATGATTTTTTATAATGTGCATATCATTTGCAAATTGTTATATCAACTTCAACACAAAGAACTAGCTAATAATAAATATCAACAACATTTTCATTCAACATATACTAAAAAAAATTCAATGTTAAAAATATGATAACCATACTCTTATGTCTTGTTACAATTTTACCCACATATTCAAAAAACATAAATGACCGTTAGTTTATTGTCCCACTTTGATTGCAAATGACATTCAAAAATCACATCATGCCAACCATACCCTTGTTACAACCACATGACAAATTCAAAAATGCATTATTGATTGCCATTCCCAGTATGTAAACAAATGACATATTGAAGAAATGAAAATGACTCCCATGTATTTAATTCAAGCTCAAATATTATCACTGGTCATTGACTACATCAAAATCACATCATCATCAAAATGCGGTGTGCTAACCAAGGGATAGGATTTAGGAACTTGGGAATGTTATTAACCTTTAACTAACCATTTGCACAATAATGATGTTTGGTTTGCCATAGCAATGGCTTGATCATAGGGAAAAAATTGCAATGTAAAAAAAATTAACTATGGAATTTGGTGCATAAGTCCAAATGTGTGATTAGCTGATTCCATAGTTTGTTTTTCATGAAGTTAATGGTGCTAAAAGTCCACTCACCTTCAACAGACACTATTATAAAAATAGGTTATTTTGATAAAAGAATCCAATCAATAAGAACCCCATTTGGACAAGTGTCAAAAACACCATCCTATTAATTTGGACAAGTTGTAATTTTGGGTGCAAACGAAATAACATGAGTCACATTCGACTGCTTTTGGAGGAATATTCCATAAAATATTCTTTTAAAATCTTCAAATTAAAAAAAATTATAATATTATAATATCAAGGTTTATGTAAAAGATTTCAAAATATATGTAATTTTCAAGAGTTTTGAAGTTTATTTATAAATCTTTTTAGTGCTAAAAAATAAATGTTATAATGCTAAATGAGTGCTTTTGAGAGCTTTTGAGAGCTTTTTATTCATCGAATATTTTTCAAATTAATTCACATGTTCCAATGATATATTATGAATTTTATTATATAAAAACATCATATACTTTCAACACCAAATTAAATTACCACTTTTTAACGTGAAAAATTAAGCAAGTGTTACACTTGTTGTGGTTCTTATTAATGTGATTGCACCCTTTTGTACATGTCCTACATGACTGGGGCACGGTCTTTTTAATTAATAGATTATTGGACTATTTGACTAATCATTTTCACTACTAAATAGTGGACCATTTGACTGGTCAAATTTCTACCCAATTTTTTTTGGATTATTATTAATTTTTAATTTTTTTAATGTAAGTAGTTTAGGTAGGAAGGAAGGTAGGTAGGTTGTATATAAGTTTAGGTAGGTCGTAAAGGGCAATCTTATCCTTGGGTGGTACCACTAGGAATGTCACACCTTAATTTTCTTGAACCCATCAAACTTTGAAAAATCATACGAAACATTTAAATGAAATTTTTTTATTTTTAAAATACATTTATTAGGTTCCATAGATTTTGAAATCTCAATAATATAAGAATTATTATGTATTTTAATGTTCTTAATCATTGCATTTAGAAAAAAAATCAAGAATGTAATGTTTTTTTTTTCCTTGAACTTTTTTATCAAGAACACAAATTTGGAACATGATTTATGAATTTCTTAATGATTTTTTTCCTAAGGTAATTTTGAAGTCATTTTATTTTAGGCTTTTATTTGCAATCAATTGATTAAATATGATTTAGTTATGAATTTCCAAAATTGAGACTATTGATTTTTTAAGGGGCCATTTTTATTAGGAATATAAGATTTTTTTTAATTCAAAATTTAAAATTCCCAAATAAACTTCAAGCCATATATTAGTGCATGGAATTGATAAACATGAAAAAATAATAATTTATAATTGTGGAAACATTTAATGAAAAGGGCCCGAAAAAATGATTTGATTATTTTTTGGTTCTTTAACCATTTTTTGAGGTGGTTGCTAATGGTACCACCCAAGGAGGGTTCGCCCTAAAAGAAAAAAAAGGTAGGTGGGTAGTTTAGCCTAACCTACCTAATTAACCTATTTAACCTAATTTAATCTATCTAACCTTCTTAACTTAACTTACCTACCTTAATTTTTTAAGCACGTATATAGGTTACAAATATTTGGAATTAAACCCCAAACCTTCACAATGATAAACCAAATCCTTACCAATGGATTGCACTATCAAAGGTGATCAACTTTTGTTAATTTTTTTAATTTCACATCATTAAACATAGTGGTTAAACCTAGGTGACAACTAATGACTAAATATAATGGTTAAACTTAATGGTTTAATGTAATGGCTAAATTTAATGTTTAAACCTTGATTAAACCTAGTAATTAAATTTAATAACTAAACATAATGGTTAAATTTAATCGATAAACTTAATGATTAAACTTCATGGCAAAATTTTGGTTAAACCTAGTGGTTAAACATGATGATTAAACTTTAACTAAACATAGTGGTTAAATTTAGTTGATAAATTTAATGACTAAACTTCATGGTTAAACTTTGGTTACACTTAATAACTAAATTTCATATTTAAACTTTGGCTAAACCTAATGGCTAAATTTAGCAATTAAACATAATGATTAAACCTTAGCTAAACATAATGGCTAAACTTAATCAATAAAACATAATGGTTAAATTCATGGTTAAATTTAATGTCTAAATTTAGTGGTTAAACATAATGATTAAACCTTGTATAACTAAACATAGTGGTTAGACCTAGTTGATAAACTTAATGGTTAAACTTCATGATTAAACTTTGGCTAAACCTAATGGCTAAATTTAATGATTAAACATAATGACAAAAATTTGGCTAAATATAATGATGAAACTTAATTGATAATCTTAATGGTTAAATTTCATAGCTAAAATTTGGCTAAACCTAGTGGCTAAATTTTATGATTAAACCTTGGCTAAACATAATGGTTAAACTTAGTTGATAAACACAATTGATAAACGTAATGGTTAAAGATGTCATACAACTTTCATTTTTTCAGTGGAATTTGATTCCATACATTTTCACAAGCTAAATAAAAGATAATAATATTTGTTTATATCTCCACATTTGAAACATCACCAAGCTGGGCAAATGACAATGGATTGCTTTCATCTTAAAGGTTGATGAAATAAGGAACATAGGCTTGAATTTTAAAATATTAGACACTTACAAAAAGGCCATGGTGTCTTAACATTATAACCAACACAAGATTAGGATTAACAAAATAAAATCCCATAGTTGAAATATAACCATACTGCAAATTGTACATAAAATTTGATCAACATATTATTTAGGAAATGACTTGGATTACAAGTTTGCAACCCTAATATGAAAATAATAAGAAAGGAATATAAGGCAAATTCAAATTTAATTCAACGCAATTAGCAAATAATGATAACCTCATGCAAATTTAATTCATTGTTTGTAACCCTAACGTGAAAGTAACATGCAATGGGCATCAATCAAATTTAGTTAAAAGCAATTAGCAAATAATCATAATTAAGTTATAACCTCATGCAAATTTAGTTCATTTACAAACATGATATATATAATATACATGTTACAAAGTAAAGTGGTGATATTGCCATACGAGCACCATAAGATTCAAAGACAAACTAATCTTTTTCACTGCCTATGATGGCAGCCTTATCATTTGTAAGTTGGACTTGCAATTTTTTTTGATAAGTTAAGTACATTTACAAAGATGTGTAAGATCTATAATCATGCAACAAGGAAACAATAGTTAGATTGCAACATAAATGAAACGTCCAACCTAGAGGACTTGGGCTCCATTAATAACCAACAAATGTACATAACTATTGAGAATTGGGCACAATTCCAAAACTACAAATTTTGAGCCAAAGACTTGCACTCCATTAATAACCAACATATGCACATAACTATTGAGAATTGGGCACAATTCCAAAACTACAAATTTTGAGCCAAAATTCCTAACTAATTCATAGTAAATTTCAAAACTCAAATTTACCCATCTTACCTTTTCTATCATAGGATTGATTATTAACATAATCTTCAAGAATTTTTTAAAAGATGCAACTATCTTTACATTTAGTTTGTGATTTTTTTTAATTGAGATTTTTCACAAAATACAACCATTCAATAAATAATGTAAGAGAAGCCAACAACTCCAACTTTCCCCACTTGCTAAAAGTGAAGATAGTATAATCTATCCAATGTGGGGCCATATATAACATTCATAATTTGAACTACATTTTTTACTAGAACAAACTTGATAACTTGAGCCTCACAGTAATGACCATAAATTGAAATCTAACAAAATGAAAAAATTATTATAAAATATTGCATTTTTATTTTTTTTCCAATCTTGAAAAATGCAATGTATTCACCAATTTCATTTGTGTAGGCTATAATTTGAATTTTTGGCTAAAGGAAATATAGAAAAAAAGGCAACACACTAATGATGCATGCATGTAGTAGTCTACTTTTCATGTATATACCACACATGCCTCATGCCCTATCTTCATCCCAAATCCCGCACCCCATAGAAAAATAACCTTTTAATATTCTTAACTAAGTTATGAATTTACATTAAAAATTCCATAACAACATTTTGAAATTATTATGGCAATGGGTGTAGTCATAACCTTATGAAAATCTCACAAAGTGTCCAAAAACACCTTAACAACATGCGAAGATATGTCAAGGCAAACCATCTTGGAACTGCTTCCAAATCCACATCTCCATGTTAACAAACCCTAATGGTATCATCTTTGTTGGAATTGGATTTGACTTACTCCATTGGCATCTTGATTAACCTTATCAACCCTATGAACAATGTTGAAGTTGTATTCCCGTAGGATAAAGACGCATTTTACCAACTTTCTTATGGAATGATTTAATTCCATCAAGAACTTAAGTAATTATTGATTTATAACCAATGTAAATGGGCTACTATAAATATAACACCAAAATGATGAAACCACACGAATAATAATGAGGCATTCCCTTTCATACAAATCATATTTTGCCTTTGTCATATTGTTGACTCAATAGGCATATGTCATCATAAACTCTTAACCATCATCATCAAGTTGGGTAAACATGACAATCCAATCCTATTGATCAGAGTCAAAAGTGGTTTGTCACCATGGCAAACCACACATGATTGCATCTTGAATTTGATATGTCATCCACTAAAAATGTGAATGACCTTGGGATGAGATGATAATCTTGTTGGATCACCTTTGGTGATGTTAGGTTAATCCACATCATTCAAAACTAATGGGCACGTATTAAATTAATTATTGCAACATCCACTTACACTAACATGCGAATCCAAGATTGAATTTATTGCCATCATGTTAACATCTTTGACCAAGAATATCTATCTATGAAAGAAGGTTGTTTAATTTGTTTGTTTTGTTTTGTTTTGTTTGTACTTATGAGATCCATCAAACCGAGATGCTTCAGATCATGTTCTTGGTCTCTTTGGAAAGATCTCAAGGAGGAGGGGTGCATCAGCTTGGTTTCATGTTGTTTGGACTGGCCATGTAAAAGTTCTTGAATATTGAATGATTTCTTCATTGAAAATTAAATTAAATCATAGCTGAAATTTTTGAAAGAATTGCAATGTGCCTTTGGTGGAAAGGCACATTCCAATTATTGGGTTTATTGGAAAGATCTTGATAAGCAGGATTTAATGGAATTTATTTGGTAAGATTTGGATTCAAAATGTGGGAAATATTTATTTTAAAGTGATTTCTACGGCTGAAAATTCAAATAAATTCCAAAAAACCAGGTTTTGGAAGGGAAAATCAGTTGAAAACGTGGTCAAACTTGCAAGTCTACCATTAATTGTAGAATTGAAAATATTGACACCAAAATAAAATTTCAACAAATTGAAATTTTCAATTGCACCAACAAATTCCCCCAAGTGGTTTCATGCTACAAAGAAAATCATAAAACCATAAACTAGAAAAGAAAATTTGGAATTTAGAAATCACAAAAGAAGATTATGAAAATCTGAGAAAACAAATTAAGGATGTAGAAATCTGAAACAAAACATTATACCAAGAGATTTAAAAGTTTGGATCCAAATTGAAATTCCTTCAATGTTGTTTTGAAAAATCTTAAATGTTGGATTAACATTATTGTTATCAAAATTAAAATTTTCAATTACACCAACAAATTCCCCAAGACTGGTGTTCTTGATGTCCTTGGAAAGCTATTGACAAGAAGAGCACAACAAGTTGGATCAATTTTTCTTGGGTTGAATGATATGTTTTAATGTGTACTTTCAACATTCTAAAAAACCTTTCATTTTTATGTGGTTGCCATTTGAACCGTCACACTTAAGTGCAAATGGAGGAGAGAAGTGACCTTGCCAATATTTGTTTTTGATCCTCAAACATATCCTTTCACACCTCAAGCCATAAGGGAGGGAGGGAAATGTCCTTTCCATCATTTATTTATGATCCCCAAACCTATCCTTTCATGCCTAAAGTCAAAAGGGTTAGAAGGGGTTTCAAGCCATAAAGGAGGGAAGTAAATGTCCTTACCATTATCATGTATTTGTAGAGGTTCATCACTTGATTTTGTTATTTCTACAAGTGAAAAGGAGGGTAGTGTCATGTTGCCATAATTTGTTTATGATCCCCAAACTATCCTTTCATGCCTTAAGCCATAAAGGAAGGAGGGAAGTGCACATGCCATTTTGTGTGTTTATCCCCAAACCTATCTTTTCATAAAGGAAGGAAGTGCCCCTACCATATTTTTTTTCCAATCCCCACATTGTGGAGGTTCACACCCCATTTTGTTGATTTTACAAATGAAACATACCTCCTAGATGTCATGGCAGTGTTAATTTACGTATGGAACCTACAAGAACAAAAGACCTTGTAGTTCAAACAAGGCATGCAAAAACTAATCAAGAAAGGGAAAAAAGGCTACAAACACAAGTAACCTACGTTGCAGATGTAAACGTTGTGAAGTCATCTACTGAAATGGAAAAAAGATTACGAACTCAAACAATTTATTAAACACCCCACGTAACAATGATTAAGGTTACATAGTCATCTACTAAAGCAAAGGGAAGGCTGCAAGCTCAAACAACTTATCGAACACCCCATGTAGTAATGGTTAGGGTTGCAAAGTCATTTGATCAAACAAAGGAAAGGCTACGAGCTCAAACAACTTATCAAACACCCCATGTAGCAATGGTTAGGGTTGCAAAGTCATTTGTTGAAGCAAAGGAAAGGCTACAAGCTCAAACAATTTATTAAACGCCCCATGTAAGAATGGTTAGGGTTACAAAGTCATTTACTCAAGCAAAGGAAAGGTTATGAACTCAAGTAGCTTATCAAACACCCCGTGTAGCAATGGTTAAGGCTACATAATCATTTGCTCAAGTAGATGAAAGGGCGCTATGAGCTCAAACATCTTATCAAACACCCCATGTAATAGTGGTTTGGGCTGTAGAATCATTTGTTTAAGTAGAGAAAGGTTACGAGCTCAAGTAACTTATTAAACGCCCCCATGTAATAGCTTTTAGGGTAGTGAAATCACCTATTAAAATGGAAGAAAGGTTGCGAGCACAAGTAGCTTATTTTTTTATGTAAGGGCCACACAATTAGAAGAAGAATGAAGGCAATGGTTACATGGTCAAGCAATCTATCAAACTAGACAAAGGTCACCATTATTTGAAGAAGCGATTTGCCATCACTTGGGCAATATGAACATTGTGTGTTGACATTGCAATGTTTTTCATTGGATGGCAAAAAAACTAGCAAATAGTACTCTTACAAATCCATTGTTTAGTACATGTTGTCACAAAGGTAAAATTTCATTACCATTGTTGCAACAACCACCACACATGCATTACAACAAATGTTTGATGGAGATGATGTGGTTGCAAAGGAATTTCATAATAACATAAGACGATACAACATTCATTTGCTTTCACATCTTTAGGTGTTAAATCGAGATCGCACATTAAGCCTTAGACCCTATTGTTTCCATGTCCATGCAAAATTGACCAACAAATGTGATGTTTTATTACTTGAACCTAGCATACAACCAATATTTGCACAATTATACATATATGATCTAGATGAAACACTATAGTTTGGATACAAACAAATCCAAAAGTACAACTAAATACAATGTTGACATTGCAACAACTTCTACTTGAATACAATCCTTTTTGTTCCATTCATGAAACAAGCCTATGAAACATTACATGAGGAACAAGAACAAGGCAATGATCATTTGGATTTGGCGATGCATCTACATTTCCAAATGGAAAGAGATGTTCAACGTTATAACCTTCTTCAAATTAATGAAATAACATTTGTTTTGTTTGGAGATGGAAAGGTTCCAAATGCATTTCGTGACATAATGATCTGTTTGAGAAGAGGTGCACTACAATGTATCAATGAATGTCATCCATCATATTTGTTGTTACATAAATGTTTCGCTTTTCTCCTTTGGTGAACTAAGATGGTACCCAAATATTCCCCATGTCATAATATGTGCGCGACAAACATATGTAATTCAAATGGAATTTTTTCATTTCATTTGCACCCAAAAATTAATGAATATTCTACAATACTTCGAGTTGGAAAGTTATTCCATGAATTCATTGTTGATGTTTGGGCAATAATAGAACAAGTTTGGTTGTGTTGGGTAGGAATGAATTAGGCGACATTGAAAGCTAATGTATACCAAAGTCTTATAGATACAATAGGAGATATTGTAAATGAAAAAATAAAACTTCGAAATCTCAAACGCATGGTAATTTTACCTTCATCATTTGTGGGTAGTTTTTGCAATATGTTTGAGATATTTCAAAACTTTATGGCCATCACTCGTTATTTCAAGCACCTTGAATTATTTGGAACTATGATTGCAAACCCTAAATGGCTTGAAATCACAACTACATTATTGCCATGACAAAAAGTAATAGATCGACCTGATTTGGTTGCTTGTATTTTCAAATTCAAATCACAAGCATTTTTTCGAGACATTATAAAGTTATGTACTTGGGCGAATTGTGACACATGTTTATACAATTGAATTTCAAAAAAAGGATTGTTCAACATGCATTTTTTCATATTTTTTGCAGCAAAAGACAAAATAATTGATGTGGTAATAGTAGATTGAATTGTTTGTTTTGAGTTTCTAGATCTTGAAATTGATCCCATTCTTTTCAATACAATATTGAGGACAATGGTACATGGCCCATGTGGACATGCAATCTTCATTCTCCATGCATGAAAGATACAAAGTGTTCCAAACATTATTCGAAGGGATTCCAAGAATTGACCTCTATGGATGCTGATGGATATCTTTTGTATAAAAGGAGAAACAACATTTACAAGGTTATGAAACACGAGGCCTTTTAGTTGAAAATTGAGATGTTGTGCTTTATAATCCATTTCTATTTAGGAAATATGAATGTCACATTAATATAAAGGTATGTGCTTCCATTCATGCTGTAAAATATATCCATAAGTATATTTACAAAAGACATGATTTACCACTATGCAATTTGGTCATGAACCAAATGAGGTTGAACAATATCTTGATGCATGATATGTTAGTGCACTTGAAGTGGCACGACATCTATTTACAATGGAAATGCTTGAGGAATAACCTAATGTCATATGTTTTACTTTTCACTTGCCAAGAATGCAAAATAGTGGTATTCAATGCCAACAATGATGCAACATTGATTTTTCAAAGAGCACAATGCAAATCAACAACATTAATTGCATACATTATAGATGTGTTACTGATGCAAATGCTAGACAATACACATATCTTGAATTTCTTCAACATTTTGTTTGGAATATTACCACAAAATGATGGACACCCGAATGAATTGGATTTGCCTTGGGAAGGTTGTATTTTATTAATCCAACTGTCGGAGAACATTATTACCTTCGATTGCTTCTTATAATAGTTTGAGGACCCACCTTATTTGAAGACTTGCAAACATGTGCATGGTCATATCCATAATACACTCAAAGAAGCATGTATGACAATGGGATTGCTAGAAGATCATATGGATTGGATGTCTACAAGAAGCTTCACTTTTGCAAACATGATCACAACTATGACATTGTTTGTGACAATACTTACATTTGGCATTCCAAATCAACTAGGAAATTTGTGGGAGCAGTTTCGTCATCGCCTATGTGATGATTTAAAACATCAGTTGACACCATTTGGACAATCCCAATGAACATGAAGTTTACGATTACGAATTATTTATCATTGATGAAATTTTGAAAAAAAATACAACATTTCACTATGCAACATACCAGGCATGCCACAATATATTATTCAATGGGTAGTTCACCATCAAAATCCACTCATTGTAAAACAACTTGATTGGAATCATGAAGATGTAATATCCATTGTCAATGAACGTGTACCCCATCTTAATTCACAACAATCCATCGTTTACCAAGAAGTGTTATCATTAGTAAATGAATATAGCGGTGCAACATTTTTTTTAGACGGACCTATTGGAATAGGTAAAACGTATGTTCATAACACCATTGTAATTAAACTTCGATCTTGAGGAAATTTTTTCATATGTGTTGCATCATCTAGTATTGTTGTTTTTTTAATTGATGGTGGATGAATTGCACATTCAACTTTCAAACTTCTAATCCAAATTAATGAAGATTCAATATGTGTTATTGATAAAACATCACAATGAGCGGATCTTTTTTGAAACTATTCATTGATCATTTGGGATGAAGTTCCCATGCAACATCAACATTATCCATAGGCAATTGATCATACATTACATGATATATGTAGTAATGATAAATGTTTTGGAGGTCTCAGTGTAGTGTTTGGAAGAGACTTTTGTCAAATTCTTCCAGTTATTGTAAAGGGATATAGAAGACAAATTGTAGTAGATTTTTTTCGAAGGTCATTGTTGTGGGAAGGTATACGTATATTGAGATTACAACAAAACATGCGTTTGGTTAAAACATTTTTAGAAAATCAACAACTTGCAAATTGGTTGTTTGAAGTTGGAAGTGCTCACATTCCAATTGATCAAAATGGCAACATTCTTCTTCCACAAACAATGGCATATGGCTTAAATTTACTATCACTCATTCAAGTTGTATACAATGGTATTGGAGATGTAAATTCACACACCAATGAGTATTTCAAAGATTGCATCATCTTTATCCACTTGGAATGATATTGTTGCTAACATCAATAATGACATTATAGGCATTTTTCTTGGAGTTGTTTGAACATTTCTCAATACAAATGTTGCCTTGATTGAAATAGGTGCTAACAACAACAATTTGTATTCTATTGAAAGTCTCAATTTTTTAGATTTGTCAGGACCTACATCTTAAGGTTGGATGTCCCATTATGTTATTACACAATATTGCTACAAAATCTGAACTTTGCAATGGTTCATGACTCATAGTGACACGTCTAAGTGATTGTGTCATTGAAGCATGTATTTTAATGGGTATTGCATGCTGGAGAAACAATCTTTGTCCCTAGAATCACATTACAACCAACCATGTTTGAAATACCTTTCAAATATACTTGAAGACAATTTCCTGTGAAAGTTGCTCTTGTTATGACAATCAACAAATCACAAGGTCAATTTGTAAAATATGTAGGTCTAAATCTCCATACACCTATATATATTTTTTATGTCGCACTTTCTAGAACCACACCACTTAATCCACTAAAAATACTTCTCCTTGAACAAAATGTATCAAAAACAATGAACATTGTATATTTTGAAGTATTAATATAAATTGTTAACTCTTACATTAAACTATATATGTCATCATAAATCTAAAGACTTTGTTCTTCCAAAATTATTTCGTTTACATGAAACATCCAATATTTTGATAGATTGCTTTAAACACTTGGGCAAAACCATCATCACACAAACAAACATGCCTCTTGCCACACTATTAATACCATTGAAATGCCCTTAATGTGTCATGGTGAGAATGTGGTAACATTTGAAGGCTTACCATTCGATTCAAGCATAATTTCCTTTCATATTTGGCTGTTCAAAAACTTGATACATACATTGCAAAACAATGTTCACATGTTGAGTTTCCCTATTTTGTAATGGGTTCACACTTGGAAGGAAAAATCAGTTGAGGACGTGGTAACAGGCCACACTAGTCCCAACGATGGAACATTCTTCAACAAGTATATACATATGCATGCATTTCAAAAATCATGTTCAACATGCAAATTTTGATCAGTATTATGATCATCATTGGAAGATTATGAAATGTAATATGGTCAAGGAGAAAGACAGAATCTACCACCCAGACCTTGATAATTATGAACCAGTTTTCATATGTACAATATCCTAGTGGTTTTAAGATTTTTTTCCAAATCAAAATAGACAACAAGCTGGTTGTAAACTGGAGGCATTAGAAACCTGGCCTAACATATTGACTTCAACTTTGGAAAAAAAATACCATGTTTCTAATTTGTTATGCTTTCCCCAAAAACCCTCAAATGCCAAACACATGTTGCTTAGGGGCAACCTAAAATTTAAAAGGGCACATCTCAGCCGTCCTCGGGTAGCTTGGAGGAGTTGGTGACCTAGTAGGGTTGGCAAGCAAACCACCATTCATTTGGGCCTTTTGACCATATGCAGCCAATATCACTTGCCCCAAGAAGAGCTTCCAGAAGACTATATACAAATTTGTTCAATAAATTGAACAAACGTATTTGATAGACGAATTGATAGAGTTATTTCATTGCCAAGGTTCCACCATGGTAACCAATAATGTAAACCTTCTTAACTTCTCCTTTCCACCACCTAGGTGACTACCTGACCAAATGGGTGCATACCATACGTAAGGAGGCAGCAAATATCTGGCCATTGTAGTGATTGCTTTAGTAGGTAAGGCACTTGCTGGCTACTAGGTAAGTAAGATGAATGTGGATTTGTTAGTACAAAGCTAACCAATGTGGTTAGCTATGGGACAAGAATACAATGGAAAAATGTTTCCTAATCACTGTGGTTTGGTAGGGGACAGTAATAACATGAATTTTATTTTTTCTTGTTTACATGCCATCCATCATGCATGGTGGACTCGTGGCCACCAGGGTTTTTTTTTCAACTTCCTCAAGTAGGTGTACTGGCGATGATCCTCAGCATTAATGGCGACTGTCCTGATGGACACATAGATTTTTTTGAAATCCTGCCTAGTTCTGGCGACCTAATGGAAGACACTGTCTAAATCTGGCGACTTCTAACTCTTTTTTTCTCGAAATATGGCCAAAAAAAAAAATTAATTCTAAAAAATCCCTTTGTTGAATTTGTCAGCCCTATTTTTGTAGCCAGGTGGCGAAAATTCGCCACAAAAACAACCCTGCTCGTGGGTGCTGGTTCACTCTGGCCCACCTTCTATGGCTTGCACATCCTGGAACTTAAAGTCAAGTTCTATCAGAAAGTCAGCCCGGTTTATTTAGTCAACGATAATCTAGACTGGATACCACAATCGAGCGTGGAGCTCGTGTCTAAAGGACCCAAGTCCCCAAGACAACAGATACAGGCCCACTGTAGACGAGGGTCCAGGGTCCAATTTCCTAGGATCCAATTTGGACTGATTTGAAGCAAATTGAATCCTTGAGTTGGACTGTACCTTGGTCCCTAGCCTAATTCTTGGTTCTCCAAATCAGAGCTCTCCACTTAGCAGTGTTTTTTGGTCTGAACCAATTGATTTTCTCTCCAAAACAGGTGCCATGTAGGTTTAGCCTCAATTTGCCACTTTTTGGTCTTAGACCCTTGTCTAAAGGCCTTGGGAGAAATTTATAGCTTTTAACCAATAAAATTGCTTGAATTCATTGGTCCCTGGACCCTCATCTAAAGTCACCCTAAGTGTAGGGTAGCACACAAGGACAAGGGCATTTCAAAAATAACCTTTTGGATCGGAAAAGGGTCAACACATGCCAGTTTGGCTCAGCAAAATGGTTTCAGCTCAGCATTTTAAGGGTAAAAAAAGGCACAGCAAAACCTGTAACATTGATTGGCTAGATGGTTTGACCAGCTCCGGTGGGTTGTTATTACTAGTCTCCTAACTTTTGCAGTACAGTACCAGTTTTAGTTTTATGGGTAGGGTTGAGAAAAAGTAAATCACTAAATCTTAGATGTAAGAAATACTCTTGCAAGATCACATACTAAGCATGGGTGGAGCTACTGCTCAGAAGCAGGGGGAAAAAAAAAAAAAAACACAATGCCCCAATGTTGCAAATGAAATGTTATGTTCTATAATATAGCATCCACTAACACCCCAAAAAAATCTGTGGCCTTCACAGTAAGGTTTTATACCAATTACATGGTGTTCTTCCCCTTTGCTTGTTCACTTTTCCATGCTTCTACACATATTATGTAGAATCTCATATATTAAGGTCCAGTACATAGCCAGACATTGCTAAACTATCTTATGGATGATCACCTCATCACCTACATAACAAAATTCAACCCAAGAAAAAAAACCAGAAGCTTCGGAAATGAAAATTTCTACAGAGCTTCTAATTGACCAGCCATAATGATTGGTGCAAGAGTGGCAGCATTTGAAATAGTTTCTCACCTTGCACTGTCCAATCGTTCGTGGGAGCACAGCTGCAGAAACTCATAACATGGTATGTTGCATGCTATAAGCATTGGTAGAGGTCCAAATAGGGGGTGTGGGTGTACATCCTGAAGATCTTCACATGGTTCAAACTTCTCTTCAAGCAACATCAGAATATCATAAAAAGTTATGACCCTTCGTTTACACTACCTAAATTGAAATGGGGTTTCCACCTATTAGAGGGCAAAGTCTCAAACCTAGATACATAGTAGCCTAAGTGTGAACAGACTATTAGTTACTCCAACACCTTGACAATGAACTCACTTGCAAAAAATTTCCACCTTCTGTTGAAAAACTACAAAATCATCTCCAAGCAATCCCACTCAATTAGGACTTTTCAACAATATCAAGAGCTTGTCCCAATTTGCCTAAAATATTCATTGTTGATTTTGTTGGATTTTCTTTGGCGAAATTGTTCAACATTCAATAACTCTTGCGACATAGATCTAAACACTACCAAATGACCTCAGTGCACCCCTATTCATATTCATCGACAAACTAAACATCAGCAACAGGGAAAGCAGATTGTCTGAAATACCACATTGTAAATCCATCCATAATACTGACCAACAAATGGCATGCGTATCATACATCCCTCATCTACAACTTCTTGCAACAACTGCTCTTGAACCACATTGCCATTTCATTCAACATCCTGATACTGTGCAAAAGGGTTGTCTCCAGTGTTCATCGATTCTGTCTTTTTCAAAGACAGAACTTGCAAGTAAAGGGTAGGGGATATGGCCAATTGACCAGAGGTTCTCAAAAATCAAAGAACAGGTCTTGACCCTTGATTACCAGTTATCAAAATTGATAGAACTGATTTAAAACCTTAACTGGGGTTCTAAAAAAATCAAAGAACCAGGTCAAAGAACCTACCCTTAACCACTGGTTGTTTCATAAAACCAACTGTTCTTTGAAAATTAAAAAAAACCCAGAACCAGAGGTTCATTTGATTCTGAAACTTTTTGAAAACCCACAACTAGAGATTCTACAATTCTAGAAGGAAAAAAAAAACCATAACCAGAGGTTCTTTAATTTCTCAAACTTTTTATAAACCAGAACTGGAGGATCTTTGACTTTTTGAATTTAAAACAGAAATGGAAGCTATTAACAAAATCAAAGAGCTGCACAAGACTGGTTGTTTCCTTTAGAGTAGAAAGACCATGCCACTATTTGTTCATTGAAGTCCAACTTCCACGTAGCATAGCACCAGGTCCAGCAGACATTTGCAGGCTACATGGATAATATTATGGCAGGATCAGGTCAATACCCATTGCTATATCACAAAATTCCAGCTCAAATCCAAAAAGCTCAAATGGTGGATTCAACAGCATTACATACCATCAATGTATTTACATCCACAAGGTGGTTTGGTGCCCAGATTTCAACTGGTTAGACTTGAACCACTACAAAGGATCCATAGAACCAATTTGCACACCAATGGGGCACGCACCTAGATTTCAAACTGCTGGAGCCTCCACCACAGCTGGGATCCTTTGAATCAACTGGCACAAGCTCACCTCAGCCCCTGCCAGCACACAGTGTTGTACTGATGAAAATATCAAAGTCACACATTCTAGTAGTAGACAACTAGAAACATGCACCATCAGCAGGACATCAACTATCCCACAGATAGTCCCACAAACTAAGTTGATATAGGTAACAACAAAAAAAAAACCTGTGCCAAAACTATTCTACAAGAGACAATAAAAATATGGAATTCTCACTATATTGTACCACACAGGTGTGGTACAGTTGGAGCTTAAAATGAATCACTACATAAGAGCTCAACTACCAGGGAGAATATGAAGTGATCCACAACAGGAGCATAAATACTTTTGTTTGCATTATTTCTATCCCCAGAATTTTGTGGAAGGGAACTTTTGACATAAGAAAAAGTTCTTGCTAATGTGCATAGAAACATAATTGAACCCTTAAACATGGTACTATTCATCCATTTGCATACTGCAGTTATACCAAAACTATACAAAAATAGCCTGAGAAATAATGAAAGGCCAACTGAGCTCACATATCATTAGATGTTCCAAATTGTAGACTCAGTAATGGTCAATCTAAGTGGTGGCTCAATGCAAAATTAGGGCAATTTATCTTCTCAGATCTGCACACCGCAATTACCACATAATCAAACCTCCAAGAATTGTGCTTACAAGCCGACTCCAAGATTCATATCCATTATGTTAGATGCTTACACCCATAACCACACTACTGGATAGAATAGAGGCCTCTTGTTTTTCTAACCAACATTATCCCTCTCCAAATAACCTTTCATTGAGGCCAATGGGCCACTGTATGGGTCCTCATCTGTAGTCTCCTTTGTACTAGAGTGCTGTTTGGCCTTTAGCTCACTCCCCCACTTTTCTGAAGGCCCTTTCCATGTAAGAACCATACATCTGCTATAGTTGAGACAGAGCGTCACACTGCAGACTTGAACCAAACACTATTGTCAATTTCCATTGCATCACGGCAATGTTGGGTGTCAGCTGGTTCACTTCTGTTTCTTCCTTGGGTGGTCCTCAAACCCCTTTGCAGCCAAGCTCTCTCAAGGCTTTGGCCTTCTTCACACACAAAAACATTCTTCATGTAAGGCTCTGGCCTCATTCTTGTTCCAAAAACTAGGACCTGGTAAGAAAATAAGGCTTTCAACTGTACAACAGGTTGCCCCTTCATAAGATGGGCAAATTGTGTTGTGGTAGGCACAACAGACCATTGGCCCACCTCCATTCAAGTCTGGATTCGCCTGCATGTGGGAAACTTGCTCAGTCATGAGCAGCAGCAGCAGAGATCAACCATGTTCATGAAGTACATTATCACATTTTCCTTTCCTCTTGTGACCTGTGCACCCATGTGTGTGGACTTATGTCTGTAACTGCTGCAACCTCTAATTTCAAGTGAGGCCCTAAAGTCACACACCCTTCACACTGCTTTATACTGTCCACAGTAACTTAGAAGAGCATTGATACTTAATTGGGCATTCGCTCTTTGATGCAACTCAATTTCCACCAGCTCCTACAATTGAAGAACTTACCTCCCTCCTCTTCCACGGTCCCCATGTTGCAATCCTTTGTCTCACAGACAGCTGCCACATCCCCAGCAAGCTGAAGTCCAGGAATCTGATCCGCTTCCTGAACTTCACCAACATTGGTGCCTTGAATTGGGGAAGGATGGCTCTCAGAACTGGCTTCAGCTGATGTATTCTCCCCATTGTCAGCTTCTACAGCTGCAGAAGGCAAACACAATCCTGTTTCCATTGCTGACTGCAATGTGGAGGCATCCTCCACACCCCCACTGCATGAAGGATGATCAGAAACAGCTTCGATACCATTGCTAAATGAGGGCTTCTGTGGTATAATCCCATTCTGCACCACATGGGCAGCCAATGATTCAACAAGGCTGGGAAGCCCCATCAGTAACCTTGTACCTCGAAACCCTTCTTCAGTCTCCACATGTCCACTGTCTGCTGGCAATTCCTCTGCAGATGCAGCAGACATTATTAGCACAGTAGCACCATTATCCTTATTACATAAAGTCAGTATCACAGACTGCTGGTGTTAAGAGTTGGTTGCAAACACAGTCTTAGTGAGCAGTGATTATGTTCCTTGATCCCAGTGAGAGTTGCATAGCTTCAAGAATCCTGGAAAGATTGAGATGTATTGCAAAACTGGAGCAGAATGAGTAACAGAAGAATGCCCTGCAACAGCTGATTCCTGATTAGTGTTCCCCAACCTGTGATATCACGATTCTCATGTTGGCCTGTGTCCATAACCCATAAGTGAGCTCCAGGCAGCACATTCAAATCAGCCAAAGTAGCATCCTCATCCTCGAGCTCTGTTTTGCCAAAGTGCACCCGCTGGTTCTCCCTCACCACCTTTAGATATTTGAGGCCAACAATTACATGAATCTCAGAGAGAGGCCTACTACATGCATCCCTTCTTCATTCTCTGCACTTAAACTCATGGTCAACTTGCACGAAATCCTTTGTGAAAATGGAAATGAAATGAACATATTGGCACAGAGAATATATCTTCACAAAATCATTACTGTGATGTCTGTGGTACAAAAAATGGCTATCAATCCTAGCAAAACTGGCATGATGAAAATTTGATTGGATATTATCCAGACATTGTTACCCATTGACAAACACACTTGAGAACATATCAATGAAAAGAGGTGCAAAAATTCTCCCACCCAGCTGAGTGATCACCAAGGATGAAAGCTCACCGCAAGTGCCTCCCAAATTTGTAGCTTCAACTGAAACACAGTGGTGTCCCCAGAGACATTCAGTGAAATTCTGGCACCTGAAGTTGCCGATGCCCGCCTTGCACGTTTGGAAGTTCGACGTTCAGCCTCAATGCCTGAAGTAGGTACAAGCAATGAAGGAGGAGGGTTCTTACCCCTGACCAAGTCCACTGTGATGTCCATGTTTGTATAATTCAGTCTGCTCAACAACTCATGAGTTTCACGCTCTTCTATACACTCTTTGCAAACCTGCAAAGCAAACCCACATAATACAATGAAATGCCACCAAATGCATCATCTCACCTGGAACTCTCTTATCCTGGTGCATTTGGCCCTTTCTGATCCCATCTAGAGAGCATTTTAGGTATGTTGAATTGTGGTGAGTTTCTCCTTCGCACAACATATATTTCTGGGGTGGATGATGTGTGCTTTGCTGCAAATGAGTACACTAGGTTTGAGTGCACCCAGATGGCTAAGAAAAAATGACCCATAAAGCTCAACTATAGAACAAACCAGACCCAATTCCTGGGAACTATCTCTAGACATTGAAAGTGAAGAGAATCATGATAAAACCAATTCAAGCCAACTGCTTCAAGTCTCCTTGACTAGGGTTCTGAACAATTTTTTGTGAGACATTATAACCCCTCACAAAATACAATTAGCATAAAAACTTGGGTTAAAACTGAGGCAATCAACAGCTGACATTTATTCCACCTTTAACTTGTCCCTAGACTAGAGCTAACATATTCTTTAACAAAAATTCTGGGCAGATCAGTTTACTTACCTCAGGATGAGTTCGCAGAACAGGGAGGACTTCTTCTTTACAGTTCATACCATCTCGACAGGTCTCAAGGTCTAAGTTAGTTGAAGGTTTGTATTTCATGCCAGGCTTGGCCCCATTGCAAAGACTATACAAAGCACCTCCTTCAACATGGCACACAAGTTCCTCTCTAGGAACACAGTTCCTGGTGTATCCATGAAGGCCACTAGAATCCAATAAAGCACGAATGCCCTTATGAGGATCCATTTCCCACTGTTGGCATAGGCTCTGCCAGTCATCTTCTGTGACTATTGTAAACACATTGTTATCCTACAAACAAACCCAACCCAAAGAATAAACTGTTTAGTATTCTTCCAATTTTCACAAAGACAACAGTTTCATAGATACTGGACTCTTCAAAAACTTACAAGACTCCTCTGCATAGGGCACACAATTTTTTTCTCAATTAGAATTTGCAAAGCCAACAAGAGTTCATCTCACTCTGCTAGCACACATCTTGCATCTGACAACACACTATAATCTCCTTACGCCAGATATCTGTTGAACAAGATCGCCCTGCCGTGTTCTCAAAAGGGTAGGAGGTGGGAAGAGCATCCTCTCGTGCTGTTCATGAAACAGACAAAGACTACATCAGAGTGTTTTCATTAACCAGCTAATAAGAATTGCTAGAGACAGAAGGGGGCCATAATTTTTCATTCTTCTGGAACACCAGTACATGTACTCTTCAATGAAGAACAGAAGCCAGCAGTCAACACGCGCTGGGTGGGTGGCTCACCTTTTGACAAAGTAGAGACAGGATGAAACCTTCCAGTCCAACAGGTTCATCAACAGCCAGAACATTTTTACCACGCGCTCCCAAATAACTGCGCCATTTGCTAAGCCAAATTGAAGGGACTAAGAAATACAAGTAGCCTGGATGGATCACAAGCTGTTTGCCACCATACAGAGCTTCATGTTTCACCCGCTGTTCAATTTTGGTTGCCCTGAAACACCCAACACAAAAAAGGACAAATTTTGTACGGGTCCTTAGCAATATTTGCTTTGACAATTTATAAGGTGCACCATGGTCTAAAGTAATCAAGGTCACAACTGTGAAGAGCTGGAGAAAGGAAAAGTAGAGATTTATTTACCGCCACAAAAGAAGAGACAGAGAGAGAACACATAACTTCATGACAATCATGAGATTTTAAGCACAAACAAAACAAGAGAAGCTCACCTCAAGCCTTCTTTTTTAGAAGCTGCTTTGTTTATTTCTGTCTGACATTGTTGACATGTTTCAACATCCCCTCGAAAGGACTGATGTCCTTCTAAATGAGCACCTTCAACTTGTTCAGCATTATGCAGAAAGTATGCCCAAACTCTCTCTGGCACTAACTGTCGCTTGGCCCCAGCAGCCTGCTCTGGTAAAAGCCCCCCATGAGGACACTGCAATGCTGCTGTCGGTCCTCCATCAGCCACTGAGGGAGCATCTGTCGCTTTCCGCCGGACCCATTGCAACAACCTACATTCAACCAAAACAGTTCATAGTAAGAGTCTAACCCTCTTCCTGTCAGGTTTGCCTGCATGATTTGTGTGTCCATCAACCAACCTACAGAATATGGAATGCTGAGGTATTCTAGCATGTATCATGCAAATATCACATCAACTGCTGCACTTTCACGATGCAGCAGTTCCAATTGCCACCTACTTCCATAATCTCTTCCACATTGAAGCTGCAAAAAATGAGAGTTCACAAGAAAGAGACACCCAAACATACAGAGGTGCCTCCTTGTCTCACACTTTTCCAACACATCCTCAAAAATATCAAAGTTTTGCTCTCCTTACAAACAGAGCAACCAGGAGAGAGAGTACCTACCAAGTTCTGGCCACATAATAAGATTGACCCTCCAACCCATGACCAGCCAATACATCCTCAACAACCTCACGCATGTAATTTCTCTGGTCACGGTAACTATCAGCAGATGCAGCTGCCTTAGCCTCCTCAAATATGCACTCAATGCAGTAATCATTTTCAGACAGTGCAGGACCTCCACCATACTGAAATTGGAAAGCAACACAACGCAATTATCAGAGGCTCAAAATGTGGAGTAAGTTCAATGCCAGATGTTGTGGTGAAAAAATAGCCATCAATAAAGAACCCTCACGGAAACATATAACTGGGTGTGTAAAAATAACCTAGTTCATGAACTGGAACACTTTGCAATAAGAACTTTGTACACAGCAGCATCAAATACCTCCCAAAATATGTGACCCCAACCAGCTTTAAGGACTTCCTTGCTTCTGAAGTCACATCCAAAGACTCAAATCCTCAAGCACAATTGGAAGAACCCTAATTCAAAAGCACAGATAAAGAACAAATGATTGTGAAATTAAGCAGACAGTGAAGAGAGCAGACCTGTGCCTCCAGCTGCTTCCAAGCTTTGGGTGAAATGCGCTTCATGTGGGAGACCTTCTTTGGGGAAACTTTTTGTCCTTGGCAAACCAAATCTCTATTGTCAATAGGGGGTCTGCATCTCCATCACATCATTATCTTCGTGTCAGTGAAGTACTCAACCAGAGTCCAAACAAAGGACTTGCAAACAAATTGACACTGCTTTTGTCAAGGCCTATGATGGGTACTGCAGCCACTCTTAACAAATTGTGACTGATAAAAGCCTACAAATAACAGAACTTACTGCAAAAGCAGTAGGGCTCACAACTTGCCATAAAGCTCATAACTTTCCAGAAAGAAAACAGAATGAAAGGGACAAAATACTCACGGCGGTCTCAAGCTATCAGCCCACAATCTGAGCCAATCAGTAGAAATCCAAAAAAATGGGTCATCCACAGACTTCACTGGGGCCTGAGCCAGCACTCCGCGCACTTCCTTCTTCCGACTCACAATCCTCAACAATTCCTCTTCTCGACGACTTGTGTACTCCCAGCACGAAGTCTCAAATTCCTTATTCATTTCCTCAATCTCCAGCCGAAGATGTTCAGGCAATGACCTGCTCTCATCCTCAACATTAGTCACAGGTTCATGCACCCCTGGTTCTGTCCGCTGGCTATACATCAACATGTATGCATCTGCTGATGTCAACATGTCACCTTCATCAGTTGCTGATGATGATAATGGATTTGGCAGAGGAGCCTCAGCTGAAGATGACACTTCTGGAGCTGGTTTACCTGGCATATCATCTGTCCAACAACATTGTGTACCATTCCAAATGGATGAGTCAAGCAAAAACTATCCCAAGTCTCTCTCATTCCTACATTTTGGCAACAGTAGACAAGAGGAAAACTTCTGCAGGCTTTCAAGTTGACCACATGCCCTAGATATACATATGATAGGCCAGAATCTTCTGGATGACAACATTTGCAAACCCAAGAGGTGCAATACTCGGATGGTCAACAAGCAAGAGTGCTTAATGGGTAAGTAAGACAGACACAATCAGGAAACATCATTCAGGACATATCTAATCATGGCAATGCCCTCATACTGATTGGACTCTTAGCATTCTCCACAAAAGCTGTCAGTTCAGATTGAAAACATTAAAAGCATAAGATCATCTTACCATCATGCAATAATGCTGCCTCTTTGGAGCATTTGGAAGCAGTGACTTGAGGCAAGACCTCTCCAAAAGGATGGAACCCAAGGCTGGTTACCTGTTCATCATCAAATTGCCACCATTCTCCTGTCTGATCATCCTGGATGTGTGCCACATAGTGGCCACTGTTAGCCATGCTTCCCTTGTGCACCAAAATAGCAGATAAGTCATATAGCATCCTGCTGGTATCTCCACCCAATGCTCCAGGGGAACTCAATCGAGGCCCCATGTCAATTGTCCTGGGAAAACTGAACTTTGAAGTCACCTTCTTTTTCCTTGAAGTCTGTCACAAAACAGACACAAATCATGTCAGCCTTCATATATCTGACCACTAACAATCTCACCTGACATCCAAACCAGGGTGAGTGACCCATGGCAAATAGCCTACATGAAGTAAAAGTCTTGGTGAGCATAGTATGAAAACCACACTCAAACAAGGCTTGTTCCTTGGAAACATGCCTCCTTTGACGGTTTTGAAACCCTGTTTGAGTGCTTTACAATTTCTGAGAATTCCTGTTGTATGTCATACTCTATTAGACCTCCAAGCCTGTGAAGTATCCATTTTGCTGGCTTTCTTCCCCTTACTTTTCCTCTTCAGCATGCACCCAGGCAACTCTGTGATGTCCAATCCACAGATGGTCTTTAACAGTGAAAGTAAGAATTTGTCAAACCTTTGCATTGAACACAAATCGCTTGAGCTGGAAATTTAAGACAGGAGGAAGAAAATGGAGCTTTGTGCAGTGGGTAGCATCAACACGCATTTGACAGCCCTCACAGAGCCACTGATTTTCACCTTGCAGCTCTTCCTCACTTAAATAGTCATTCAAACTCTCCTCAAGACTGGAAAAACCCTTCACATTCAACTCCATCTCATAAAAGTCCACAGCCTCCTTTGATGCATCTGACTCTTGCCCACACTTGGAGCACCTTCATAGAACAAAATGGACCCACATGTTTAGTCATCCCACCTGACATTCATATTTCAGAAATTGTACACAACCTCCATATTATTGTGAAAAGAAGGATCTAGATTCCTTCAACAAAATTCAATAGGCATCTTGAAAAATTATCTCCCAGATACTGACAATCTAAATCAAATTGGAGACATGAATGCTCACTTAATGACATAGGAAAAAGTGCCACGAAACACATTTTGTACAACATTTCGGGCCAATAAACAATCCGATGTCGCAAGCACTCTCTCCAGTAATGTAAGTAGCAGCTTCAGAAACTCCTGACCATCCTGCTGCACTGCATTATCAAGCTCCAATGTGCTTGCAAAGGGAGCTGAATCCACAGCCATCTTCTTCCCAGAATGCAACTGTGCAAAAAGGAGGCCCAGCTGGTACAGTACTGGCTGCCTATTCATCAACTCCACCTCTGCAGCAAAAACACCTGTACGAAATGCCCTGTTCACCAATGCACTTTCTCTCAGCTAGCACATCCTTCCACTTACATCTTTTCTCTCATGTTCAAAAATTACCAATTCCAACTTAATATGTCAAAAGTAGAGAGGTCAATGTCTGAACATGTTATTTGATGAACACGGGGCAGGTACTAGCAAAATTTCAACACAAACATGCCATTCTTGGTTGCTACAATCTGGAGGGTTTTATATCATGAAAAGGCCCTGGATTATTGGACTAACTTGGGGGCACTGGGGGGAAAGCACAAACAACTATGTCACCATAATGCTTTGCTGGATCCCTAACTATATACTCTTTTTTCTCCATAGTTATGTCAAACCCAAGAAAAATTTAGAGATCACAGAATAGTACAGCTGTAGAAGTTTCAGATCCAATGCCATGTCAGAAAACAGGCAAATTACAAACCCAAACCCTTCCAAACAAAGAGAAAACTAACCAAAGCAACAGCAAGCCTAGGCCATGATGTCAGCTAGCACTCACGCGGTAGCTAATAGAAAAAAGTCAATGGGTACAACAGACAGAGAATCAAACAGAGAGACAGACCTATCCACAATAATTTAAGGAGCTGAAAAGCATACCTGTTCATGTAAAGGCACTGCAGAACACTGTTCACATAGCAGGTGGCCCCTAGATTGGTAAGACCTGATGGAGACTCCTGTGACAAGCGGAGTGCATCCCCAGGGTCAGGTCCAAGATCCTGAAGAGCATCTGCTACCTTCCGCCAGAGCCCATGCTTGCGAACACCATTGGGTGGGGGCACAAGCCCACAAAAACAATTGGGAGAGTCCTTGGAATTAACTCGACAACTGTGACACACAGGCTTGTCAATGTGGTAAAGCTGTATGATATCCTCTTTGGAGATACTGTGGCTCATGTTTATTCGTCTGTATTCAAACAGAATGCACCCATTAAGATTTTGTTTTCCTGGATCGCCAAAACACATCATCCTGTCACACTTCTCACATGGGCACCTACATACAGAACTATATATAAAACACTCATGAGTATTGAGATATCTCCACACATGAAATCAAGGAAACCAGGACCAGGTGAAAAACTTTTTCCTTTTAAGTTCAAGGGAAATTCCCAGATAAGGACTGAATAACAGTGCCAAAAACAACAACAAAATTAGCAGCACAAACAGCATGACAGTCTCTCACTTGACAGTCCAGAACTACCCCCAAGAATATCAAACAGATTTGCAAGAACATAAACACACTGCCATGAGCTTCACTTGTTTGAGCACAAAGCTAGATTCTCTACAGAAATGCAAATGCCAAGCTCATCCCCCCCCCCCCCCCCCCCCCCCCCCCCCCCCACCCCCAACACACAAAAACAACCAACAAAAAACCCAAGCCAGGAGCAAAAAAAAAAGTGGCATCTCTGAATGAACGCCTTCCTAATCAGCTACACAAAGTCGTCGAAGTCCAAGGAGGGTGAACAAATTAGAAAGCTCGACATTATTGCTGAAAACCTTGCAATTTTCCTTTCGAGTTCAACTCGTATTCATCCGTTCTCAACAGCGTGCCTGTTCATATGGGTTCACATTAAGCATTCACGTGTTATATAAAATACAATTTTACACTTTGTTTGAAGCGATTTCAGATGCTAAGAAAATCAAGGGGAGCTTGTGATAGTAGAAGATTGATCTCATCGCAAA
>Ga0116227_10003479_pt1 | contig 34936 bp, 29 predicted proteins | sample S1TSphgellanicum_FD_89693 | JGI IMG/M metagenome (GOLD analysis project Ga0116227, IMG submission 89693) | Host-associated microbial communities from peat moss isolated from Minnesota, USA - S1T2_Fb - Sphagnum magellanicum MG | ecosystem: Host-associated > Plants > Peat moss > Unclassified...
GGAGCTCTGGCGATGGAGTGAGGGGGAGGGGTTGGTAGGTGGTAGGTAGGAGGGGGGAGGTAGGTGGTAGGTAGGACGGGGGAAAATTTTGGGGTAGAGAAGAGGTGGAAAAAAAAAAAAAAAATCTGGCAGGGAGGATGGGATTTTCGTCCATCCAGAAAACGGCCTCAACGGGCTCATCCGCAACTGGTGCATTGGTGGGTGCTAATTCACTCCAGCCCATTTAGACCAGTGTGCAACAGTTTTCAAAACTATGTCCAAGTATACTTTTTACAGATACATTTTTTGTTGCATGAATGTCTAGGATTTTGAATCCAACAGTAGAATATCCAAGAAAACAAAAAGAATGTAAGTGAATCACAATTTGATAAATTGTCAACCCCCTGGATTAAACAAGGCCAAATGTATTTGTAACTTGGGACTAAAGACAAATTTACATCCTGCATTGATGTGAGAAATAAAGGAAAACATTCTTGGCAATTTATAACCAAGAACAATTTTACATGCTCCGAAATGCCTACAATGTGATGTCTAGTCCGTTCGGATCACTTTTGGCATTATACATGAGATACAAGAGAGGAGACGAGCTATTGGCCTCCTTTTCATTTTTCAATATGTGCAATATCAAAGTCCATCTAATATGTCTTGTTTGTTTCTACAAAGACAAAAGTCTAGAAGAGTCTTCAAAAAGTTTTTAAAGAGTCGACTTAGTTCGTTTGGAAAAAAAATGTTTTGTCGACTAGTTAGTATCATAATAGAGATGTTTAGGCAACCTAGGTTTGCAAATGACTTTCAAGGGAGTTTTCCGGGGCATAGTCACCCCAAACTTGGCAGTCATGTCCAGTGTGGTTGGGTCTTGGCCATCAGGCAGAGAAAATTCAAAGCTTTGCACAAGGCGGGCCAAGCCAAGTTGGACAAATAGAACTGCGAGTGATATTCCAGGGCACTGCCTCCTGCCAACTCCAAAAGGTATAAAGTGAAAATAATTTCCTTTCATGCTGATATCAGGGTTTTTGATGAACCTTTCCGGGTCGAATTCCAATGGGTTCTCCCACCATTTTGGGTCTCTATGGATGGCATAGATGTTGAGGTATAAGCGGGTGCCCGCTACGAACTCATAACCTTGCAATGTTGTGTCTTTCATGCACTCATGGCTTATGCCCAAGGGAGCTGGCGGGTATAAGCGGAACAGCTCTTTCACAAATGCATTTAGATATGGGAGTTTGGGGATATCACTTTCGGTCACAGTCTTGTCCTTTCCTACTACTTCATCAAGTTCAGCTTCCAACTTTTTCAAACAATGAGGGTGACGAAGTAGCGCTGCAATTCCCCATTCCACCGAGTTTGATGATGTATCTGTCCCAGCAAGAAGCATATCCTGCGGTGGTAAAGAAAAAGAAAAAAAATACACAAACTTAGACACATGATATCTTCCATTGGGCGAAATCGGAAGCATTTTTTTAGTTTGCAATGCATCAGCAGTAATTTGAAAAAGTTTAAATCCCCACATATTCCAAATTGATTTCTCAATTTTTTAAGGAAGATCGATTTTGCCCAAAAAAATTCCTAAAGGCTAAAATTTCACAAGAAGATATGCAACGAAACACGGGTTTGGTTTGAATTAAATATTCACCTGGATGACACATCCGATAGAAGTATCAGAAAGATGACCCGTTCCATTTTCTGTAGTTTGGGTCAACAGGACGTCCACGAAATCCAGGCGACGTGGTCCCCCGTCATTCTCCTCCTGCATGTTCTTTCCACTCTTCTTCAACTCCAGAAATTCTTGGAGCATGGAGTCAATATCTCGCTTCAACGTCTTCATGTACCTCCTGTAACCTGTTACAATGCTCAACCACTTCAACCATGGTATGAAATCCCCAACTACAATCGTTGATGATAGTTTGAGGAGCTTGAAAAGAACCTCCTTGAAATTCAATGCCTCTTCTTGCGCTGATACATCGAGCCCAAATAGTCTGCAAGAGTCAGTCACACAATTCCCATTCATTTTTAGACTTTAGTAGAAGCTGCATGTTGCATACCTATCATTCCAAGATGGAAAATAGAAAGTTGCAGAATGTGGCAAGCAATTGACTGTTCCCTACTCATTCACATGACTATATTTGATTTGAAGGATTGGAATCTGGATTAAGATTCTCAAGAACAAAAGTCTTTACAAAGTAGGATTTTAATTAGTACCTTTTGTTCAACATCATGCGAGTCAAATTGTTGAAAGCAAGATGGCTAAGCTTCAGATTGAGTTGCACTATCTTTCCTTCTTGGACGTCAACCATGATGGATTTCACCATTTGGTTGAATTCCTGTGATCGTGGAAAACGAAACGACTCCAAGGACTTGGAGGTGAAAAGTTCTTGAGCGCATATCTTGCGTAAATGGCGCCAGTAAGGCCCATATGGTGCCCCTGCAATGTCCATTTTGTTGTTGGTGAGAATATCATGAGCCATCGATGTCTGTCGTCCAGCCCAAACTAAGTCTTGCACCTTGACGAACTCGTGTGCAGTCTCTGCTGTGGAGGCAACGACTACACCACGGGAGCCCAATTTGAGGTACATTATAGGACCATATTTCTCAGCCATCTGCGTGAAAGTAATATGCATGTTATCATTACGAAGTTGATGGATGTTGCCAATGATCGGCAATCCTCTGGGCCCTAGAGGTAGGTTTCGCTTTCGTCCCCCAAATAGTTGCGAGAAAATGAACACTGTAACAATGCCCACCAGCCCGACAACAAGCAGGCGCTCCACAGACCACCATTCTAATGTGTTCAGATCTGCCACACTAAACCTACCGACGGATAAGCTGCTCCCCAACTTGTTGCCCTGCACGTCCATCTTCGCCCGACCTCGATTCCACTGTTAATCACTCCAAAAGCAACCTCCGTCAGCTTCAATTCCAATCACATCTGAAGATTTTCCTACAAGTCTCAAACATCCCTTACTCTGTAGTCTCATCACAGTTTCCAGCTCGAATTGTGCTGATCACATGTGAACTTGCGAAGCAAATTGCTGACATAACGACTTGATGTGTTCTTTCTCAAACTAATATAGCAGAGCATAGTATTTGACGAGAGCCTAGACCTGAATTGCAATGCGTGTCAGGTTCAATGCTCTCGTTTTGCCATACCCTTGGTCCTTGATGTTTTCGGTCATCAAGAAGGACGGAAATACTTGAACGGAATATTCCACATCTTGGTGGCTACGCTCAATGTATCCTTACAGAAAGGACATGGTGTCATGTTAGTTCTGGCCACATCATGATCTAGATGACATGGCCATCTGATCTAACAGGCTCCTTAACATAATAGCCCTCTTATGAGCCGGCACATGGCTCCAAAAATCAAAGCAAACCATGAATAAGGCTCCCCATCAAACGCGAGACTGCAAGTAAAAGGAAGGGAGATCTTTACGTCCTTATTTGACTCTCAATTGAGTCAAACTGCGTGTTCCCTCAGAAGAAAAATCAGAAAGCTCTTGAGAGGCGTCATCTTCCTATGTGCGAAGTTTCGCTTTCTTCCGTGTCTTCACATAAATCCTAGTTTCATCGAGCTATATGGAACATGACGGGTTCACTATATCGAGCAATTTAACTTGGTGCAACTATGGATTACAAAAAATATTCAAGGCTCGCATCCAGGTGTTATTTACTAGCCACTGCAAGGTCCTGCAATTATGATCTCAATTTCTGACAAACAATCTGCCGGACAGGAGGGCCTCCAGTTGCATGAATTGTGCATCCTAGATACACCAACTGATTTCAAACACTCCCTTAAGATCCTGGTTCATTTCCTTCAGCGGAAACTAGTCAAAGAGGAAGCCAATTTGAAGACAGCAGACCCCTTCAGAAGATCCAACAATGGACTCGGAAAAAAAAGAAAAAAAGTCCAACGACACCAGCACGAGACATATGAAAAACCACGGCATAAATCAGATCGTGTCAAATAAGTAAACTTCAAAATCTGACTTCAATGACCCCTTGGTGACAGACTCCAAGCAAACAAACACAGGCACGCCTGAACAAGTCGAGGAAATTAGGCAGCAAATTATTATGGAATCTCTGGAACAGGAGCAAAATTTTCTTTCAACAGGTCTTCTCCTGGAACCAAAGATATTCTCACACTCACTTTCACTCTCTGTGTGCTAATCTGCATATATATATAGAGAGAGAGGCAAAAGAAGCACCAAACAAAATTATAACTAACCTTTTGTGAAACCGTTCTCAATTCTTCTCCTCACTAAAGCGCACGAACTTTGCACATGTCCGCACTACGACGATAAGCTATTAGTTAGGCGAACTCCTGACAAATTCTCATGATACCAACAAGATGGCGACCAAATTTCTCATCTCGTCAGATCTTCTGCTCTTCTTCTTCTTCACTAACTGCAACAAGAAGTGGATATCGATTGATCGCAACTGACACAATGATTTACAATTGTGCAGGCCAGGCTCTGCTTTATAGTATAACTTGTACGATCAATTCAGGTGACATGTAGCTGACTTATATTGAGCACATGGGTAAATTAGAAAACGGTGATGCACATGTAGTATGATTTTCTTTCACCTTTCCTAAGAATTCTTCCAGAATCCACATGGGTACCTACTAGGTAGACCTAATATACGATTTGATACATTTCGAGAACAAATGTGTGTGTGTGTTGTTTTTGACCTTGTATACTAATGTGAACATATGTTTGCTTTACATACATACATGTATGTACATCTTTTGTTATGTGATTTCTCGTTCAGCTTCCTTATTATGTGCTGTTGCCAGTAGCCGCAACTGTGTGGGGTCAGCTGCTGTTCAGTAAATTGTTAAGGAAGGCCCCAGGAGTCGGGTCGTCATGAATGTTAGCCTCGCCTGACAAGGTAAGAGTGCATTACCAGTCCGAAATCCAAGGGCCTTACTTGGCGGAGATTTCTTTCTATTTGGACGGCCAGGATTGAGGACAATCGAAAAGCAAGTGTCTTATTGCTAGCGGTACTGGTAAATGCATCTTCAACACGAAAAGAAGTGCAAATAGGTGACACGTTTCAAAAACAAAAGGATGGGCTTTCAAACACATGTTCTCCTAGAATAAAAAAATGGTCCCTGTCTTTTGCAAGGGGGCAATGTTCGGTTTGAAGACAGAAGGGCCCGCCTCCAAACAAATGGGGTCCTCTTTGAGTTTCACAATATGCCCCCTTTTTTGCAAGGGCAATGTTACCCATTGTTAGGTACCTTCCTCTATGACAACATAAAATTCGTCAAGTCTCAATGTGTAGGGTAACGCCCATGGGTGTCAACCCGATATGAAAGTATGAAGCCAATCATGAATTAGACATTCATAAACCAATGACGAATGTATAGATTATGAGGTCACCACCTTTCTAGTTCTGGATGCATCTATGCCTACTCTTTAGGTGAAAGCTCAAACTGAGGTGCTATTGGGAACGTCTTGGGGAACAATTTGGGAACTTGGGGCACCTTTTGAGAATCTGATGGGAACATGGAAAAGAATAAAAAATTCCTCCCCCACATCCCCGAAAGGAAAAAAATGGACCCCTCACGAGGGCATGCTGAGCCTTATCATTGGCTGCATGAAACTTTTATTTCCAAAACTGTTTGTCACCATTTTTAGCCTGGGCTAATGGCAGGAGCACAAACTGTGGGAATAGCTACAAAAATCCAATGCTACCACCCTCTCCCCAAAAGAAAAAAAACCTTAGTCAGAATGTTCAGCCAAAGGGCAAATCAGAATTAATGGGACATAGTTACGCTTTGTTAGGTGCCTTCCTCCATGACGACAAAAAATTTCTGCAGGTAGGGTAACACCATGGGTGTCAACCCCGTATGAAAGTATGAAGCCAATCATGAGCTAGACATTCATAAACCAGTGATGAATGCACAGATCACGAGGTCACCGCCCCAGTTATGCAGATTCTTTAGGTGAAGATGCACCTCAAGCCTACTAGTGGGGGATATTAATCATGCATATGATGTGTCCTAACACTGAAAAAAAATAGGGGAGCAAGAAGGGACGATTTTCCTAGATCTTCCTTGAGATGATAGCCACTTTCACTACAAACAAAAATTCTTAAGGAGGCCCCTGGTTGGCTGTGCAAAATTTAGCTGATGTAGGTCGGCAAGGTGTTGGTGGTTAACCCTTCAAGTGGATTCTTTATGGCAATGGTTGTTAACTCGGTTGGCTGTCATTCCTGGCTCCTCATTTGAATGAACAGGCCCCTCCCCTCGTCAGAGCCTGTGCATGATTCCATCACCCAACAACCAATGACACACAAGGAGTGAGGACGGTGCCATGCATAGGACGGTCACTTGAGACAGAGCACAATTTGTGTCTAAACGAGATACTAGGATTCAGGAGGATTTACCAACATGCAGCAAGAGCCAATTGGGTTATGTTGTTTTCAGTAGATATGGACACATCCATTTTAAAAAGGAGTTGTAACATGTAAGGTAGGTGCGCACCACCTGGTGTAATAATTGAGGCATGCAAGTAACGCGGGCCTGTCACCCATATGCAAGAAATTACAAAACATGAAACAAAAGATGTCCGCCCACGAGGTCATTACAAAAGGTTAAAGTGGATTGAAGCTCAAGCTTGCCATTCTTTAGAAGAGTTCCCACACCTACTCATGATCCCATATTGGAGAAGTGGAAATGTGGGCCAGTTGTAGGGATGAAAATAGACTCTTGTGGATAGCTGCTAATAGGGATGCATCTGAATGGTTTTCTTTTTGCCAATTTTGTGATGTGGCCAAAGTGCTGATCATCCAAAAAACAATTAGACAAATTTCATTATAAACCAAATATGAGGGTTCAAAGTAAATAAGGATCTCTATATATTATTGGCTACCTACTGGAATTTATCACTAAAACCTATTGATTTGGAAAAAGAAATTGGAGATTGGTTGATTTGGGCCCTTATTTACCATGAGACATCCTTCTGGATAGGTTGAAATTGTATTTTTTAGATTAAAAATTGGCGAAGATTTGCCAGTAAAAACAAGCACTGCTGACCCCTTAATACTGGCATTGTGATGGTGGCCCAACATTGGTAACAAGCCAGTTTAACCTAAGAGGTAGCTTTTTCATTATTGCCCATCTCCCATTTGCTTCTGCTTGGTAGCAATTTTAATTTGATTTTTTCAATTTTTGTGATGCAGCAAAACTGGTGATCATGAACAAGGAAATGTGAATGGATGAAAAATGAACATTAAATACATTTTGGATAATGTTGCATAGTCTAATGGACTTCATGGTAAGCCCACTCCATTACATTGTGAGCTTAAAAAGTCATGATTGGTCTGATTTTTATTTTATTTATTTTATTTATGTAGAATAGAGTCTTCTTGACAATTTTTGGGTCAAAATATATGTTTGTGCACTCCCCAACTTTGGTGATTCATGTGTGTGTATTTTCCTTATAAAATGCACTTCTGATTTTTGTTGGGGGGCTGGGGGGGTATATGCGTTATGGGTTACATGGGCATACCTTATTCCATATTTGTGAAGATGGCTTGAAAGCTGTAACATTTTATTATACAAAGCCAAAGTACAAGAAGAAAATGCCTTCAAATTTGAAGGGAATATAAATAGGGCTTGAGAATGCATGCAAAGAGGGCCCCTATGAATGCTCTTTATATGCCATTTGCCTTTTGAATGCTCCTATTCATATTTTTGTATGCCTTATACCATTTGAAGCCCCTTACAAAAATGAAAAAAGAATAATTGAACGGAAAGTGATGAAGAAGAAAGGAGAAACATAAACCAATAGTTAAAAAATTTACATATCAAGTTTAAAATCAAAATTTACATGTACTAAAATGTTACCCCTTTTTGGGTCTATTATAATATGTTAAGGTACCTCAACAAAGTATTTTATCTCTTTACATTACATTTCACAACATAGGGCCACACACATAAACGATTTTTGAATTTCCATTGGAGGGCCTTTGGATGTGATTTGAGGGCTCTCACCAATTGTGTAAAGGGGGTTCAAAACACCCTAGTAACATTATTTAATAAAAGGAATGTCAATCCTTTTGAAGTCCTTTTCATATTTTCATATTAAGAAATTTTTGAATGAATTTTTTTGCAAGTTGTTAGTAAAAATATATATAGTTCTCTCAATATATCACATCTTTTGTTTTAGTGATTGTTAAATAAAAATGAATTTTTCAATGTGTGTATATTTTATTTTCCATCTTGAAAAGTTATTATAAATTCAAATCATACCAAAATATGCAAACTATTTTAGGTTTTAGTTTCTCATATCATAAGCTACAATGTTGTTTCATATGTCATGTACACTACACCCCATTTACATGTGGTAAAGGATTCTTGAAAGTTTAAGATGTTAAAACATATTTTTGCATTTCTAAAAATTTCAAATTCCTCAACTTTTCAATTGTGAATGTTTTTAAAATATGAGTACCAAAATCCTATCATATAAAGTTTTTACCATCAAATTTTCATTATTAAAAATATTTTTTACCCTAGTCCTTTGCAAAATTGATTGATTTTAACACAATTGTTGTTCAAGTTTAAAAGTCCTTACTAAAATCAAAACCCAAAATTGTATTTAATGAACTTTTAATTTGAAGTCTTCAATATTCATATTAGTCATTTAGCACAACTAGAATGATTAACATAACTTTAAAATGTTAGATAAAACATATCTACTATAGTTTCAAATTTTCAAAGATTCTTTGTGCTCCTATTAATAGGTTTTCACCCAAGGGCCATGAATTTAAGATTGGTATGATAAACCACATTAATTGGTTAACATAGTGAAGCTTTTATGTACACTTAATTCCATAATGCATGTGAAAGCATAGTATGTCCCTCAAAAATTGTAGTCACAAACACATAAATTATGCATTTAATTTTTTTAGGTACATGTGGACATCACATCTCGGGTTTTTTTTGCTCATTTCAAGTATATTGCTTTAGACTCAAAATAATTTATTTAAAAAAAAAACTTCAACAAACATTTTACAAACTTGAACATATGAAGTATATTTGTGTTAAACAAAAAATATGTTACAGAATATGAAAATTGTAAACATACTTCAAAACTCAAGTTATGGGTAGAGTTTTGTAATAATTTTTTTTGTGGTGAATAATATTGATATACATCAACCAAATTTAGGACCATTTAAAAGTTTTAAATCTTTGGTTGAAAATCCATTCAAAAATGTGTTTCTTTGCACTTTTTGAATAATGAATGCATAATAAACTTTTACTTTTGGGGAAAAAACCATAACCTTAAGAAAAAGGAGGAGATTTTATAGGTGAACATTGTATTATTTTTTCTTTTTTATTTGGTTTGGTAATGTGTTATAAACCACAAACATGAAATCCTATGGCCATTGAAAAAATGTATGTTACATACTTTGTGCACATTGATTTTATCTAATCCTCTTCATCTAACCATTGGATCAAGCTTAACTTTAATTCAGAATAAACTTTGAGTTCCAAAATGTTGTCATGAACAATTTTTTCAAAAAAATTCTTATGTTTAGGATTTTCAAAAAATGTCATCAAGATTTCAATTTACTACATACTTAAATCATACTTTTTATACATCATTTTTTTGGGTGAAAAATGGTGAAAAATGGCTCACCTGTGGTGTGTTTTCACCCATGCAAAAAAAAAATCATTAGATCAATGTTCATAAATGTAAATATTGAAATTCTTTTTTGTCCATAAATAAAACATAGAAATATATTATGGTTACATTAACAAATTAACTATGTAATCACAAATATTGGTGAATGTTTGAAATGTATGTGGAAAGGTTAAATAATTGAAGCTTAAACAAGTTAGCAAAGACCAATTAGAGGATAAAACTTTGTGGCATTTTATATTAAGTTCAATGATAAGGTGCATCACAATAGAAAAGAATAGACCAAGAAAATAAAAATAAAAGGTGCAATATATTCTTAAGCCCTTATTGCACACGTTAGAACAAAATGCAAGTCTTTTACAAAATGCAATAAAAGCTATGTCAACAAAAGATGCAATGTTCATGAAACATTAAGCAAAACCATACCTTGAAATAAAGAAACAAATTGGATATGTTCTTGGAATTTTTTTGGATATTTGCAAATCCAAACAATTCATAAATATCCAATAATGTATGGGAATTCATTCTAGAAAAAACATTATGATGCATGTCATTTGTAAAGGTTGCCAAAACACCTTTCTTCAAGTGCAAAGGAATGGCCACTCATCGCAAAAATCTCCATCATCAAATATGTTTCTCTTTTTGCAATCTACTTATTAAGATTAATAATTATGTTAGCTTAAACCCATTGTAAAGGTGCAAAAGTAGCTTCATAATCTTTAGCTTTAAGGTTTCAAATTGCTTAATCAATATTCGTGTTAATTTTGATTTGAACAAAAATGCATGGTTCATGTCTAACAAAGAATTAATACATATTTCAATTATTGTCCTCCAAGGTCCAATTTTTTTAAGTGTATCAAAATCTTATCATAACATCATCTTTTTTTTGAACTCTTTTGCCTAGTCATATTTAACCATGTAAAGACACAAAATGGATGATCTTGATGGGATTTAGATTTGTAGTGGTCTAAAATAAAAAAATTATAGAATATTTGACATTTTTTTACTCTTCAATATTGATGGGGATCAAAATATTTTTTGAAAAGGATTGCATTAAAGACTAGGTCCTTTTTGTCTTAAGTGGTACACCGTAAAGGACTTTCACCCTATAAAATTCTTATGTTAGTGTGTGTTCAATGCCTCAACATGGGTTATGTATACTCTATTTTAAAGTCATTAGTTCATTTCCTCCCTTCAAATCTTTCCACAAAATTGCATGTTGGGAAAACACCTTCACCCTTCCATGAAAAGACCTTCAAACATCTGTGAAAAACTTCTTAGCACTATGTTGTCAAATATACATGAAATTTGCAAGTTTAGGGTCAATATCCATGTGTTAAGTTGAAGTGTGTTTCACTTGAATGTGGTAATCAAATAAATTGGCCACAATAACTAGCACTAACAACAATAGTTACCTCTTCCCTTCTCTTTTGTTATCTTGCTCCCAAAATAATGTATCTTGTTTTCATGAATAAGTATATTTTTGTAATTTTATGGTATGAATGAGGGCCTTTATTGTTGTAGTGTGGTTCATTGTGACTTTAAGCATTGTTCTATTAACCACACCAAACATGGCATCCCACGATTTCTTGAAGTAACTCACAAATTACACAACTTCCAAAACCATAAATGTGGATTCACCTTCAACAATCCCCATATTGAAGTTTCTATTTAAGCTTCCACTATCTAGATATGATTCAAAAGGACCATTGTCCACTACCGGATTTTAATTGCATGTAATGCAAATGACCATTTGGTCAATAAATTGCTTCCATATGTAAAGGTCATGCAAATAATCATAGTGCAAATGAGCAAATTATTTTTTTAATATTATTTTTTATGACATTCACAAGCCTTAATGTTTTTTTGTTCAATTTTGTGATGTAAACAAAACTATCAACCATCAACAAGAAGATTAAGCCATATTAAGGTATATACTATATATGAAAGTACAAAAATGAATAATTGTGTTATATTTTGACTATATGGGTGAAAGCCAATGATTTTTCTTGGTGACAAATTGCTAAGAGGTGATCTAGTTTTTGAAAAGGGAATATTCTATCAAAAAATTTCCATTTTTATTAAAAAAATTCACCAAATTTTGACAATGAATTGGTTTTTTGGGGAAGGTGTTGCCACATTCATGTGTCTTGGCTACATATTTAATATGAGGGCAACAACATGATTAGGTGATTCAAAAGTGGTGTTTGAGAATCCATAATTTAACACTAGCAATTTGTTTTATAATTTTAACAATTATCAAATCATAAATCCTATAATTATCCCCTATGATTTTAATCATAAATATTAATAAGCCAACCTATGAATATCCCTAAACATGCAATTGATCAAAAAATCCATGCAAAAGATTAAATTTTTTAACATGAAATGGATTTTCAAGGATAAAAATTTGCAACAGTCACATCATTTAAAACTTTTAAAATTTAAATATATACATATATATATTAGGAAAGTTTCAATGCACTTCATTAATAAATTTTTCATTTTTTTGAGTCCACATATTTCATTTTTTCTATGTGACAAACATAATATTTTCATTTCAAAATTCCCTTACAAGTCCATAATCTTCTTAGAATTCATCAAAAAAATTTATGATGATTCCCATTAAAGTCTGTGACAACTTGAATTATTTAGAAAAATTGACAATGTTAATTTTGAATATGGTTTTAAATTTTATGTTTATATGTAATCTAGAAAAATTACGAGTGTCATAGTCTAGACTATTCACCTATTCATGCTTTCACCTATGAGTTCTTTGGAAAACAATTGCGTTAAATCATTATATGCTTAAGGATGCTCACCACTTTGGCTCCATCAAGGAATTGAAATATATATATATTGAAAGCAAGATAAAATGGTTTATTTTTGTTTACTTTTAAAACTTATTTTCTTTTTTAAAATAAATAAATTATTATTAATGTAATAGACATGCCCAAGGGTTTTTATCATTCATCCATTCATGTTGATGTTATCTTGTTGTTTTCATATGCATGCTATATGGTAAAAATGGATAAATGGAATATCCATATTTCACATATTTATTTTATCATGCGTTCACCCATATGTTCCAACTTGTTATAGGAATTAAGGTCAATTTTCTCACAAAGTTTCTTTGTATGTTTTGAAATCATATTTTTGAAGTCAAAAAATGAAAAAAAATTGCCCCAAAACAAAAACATTGTTCATGACAAAACTATTTTTAATTACAAATGTTTAATTTTTAAATTCCCAATTCATAGCTTGCCATATTATTCAACTTTTCATTTGTATATAGTATACATTTCATTTATATGATCTTTGAAGATTAATTGACCTTAAATATTATTCACACATGATGTTAAGTCAATTTTAAATCAATGCTAAAAAGATAAGAAAAATATTGTATTCAAACCAAGAACATTTGATTAACATCAAAACCTAGGTGACAACTAATGTGTTGTGAATGTGAGCTTATTAAAAATCTTCAAAAAACATAAATTTTGAAATAGAAGTTCAATGCTAGAAAATAGTCCCTAAAAGTTACTTCAAGTCAATGATAACTTAACAAAATGATTTTGTATCATCCTCTACCCACCTACACCTACCTAATATTTACCTATTTACATCCTAGCCATCAATCAACTCACCCACCTACTTATCGTCGACCTATTTACTCACTTACCTATCCACCTACTTACCCCTCACCCACCCAAAAAAATAAAAGAAATAACAAGCAAGTCATCATTATCATGATAGGTGTGAATGATATGAGAAAATGCTAATGTTTGACATAAACCTAATCATTATTGAGCATTTCAACATCATAGATGTGAATGGGAGTCTTAAAAGTTAATATAACATTGCACTTTATGGTAAGTAAATTTAACACCTAAACAACTAGCTTGGTGTTAGGGGACTTCACACTAAAATCCCTAACACCAAGTGTGAAGGTAACTTTAGAATACATGATACAACAAAATAGATTAATTTTATTTTTAGATACAAGTAATATTACATCTTCCCATGCAAGTTCAACATTTCAAATTGACACTATACTAGTTTAACATCAACATTAGATTAAATTTAATAAGCAAGTGTTGTAAATATTTGAGTATTTTCGTTCATACTAGTGCACTAGATGATATTGTTTTCATATATATAATAAGTTTTTTGTCTATGAAATTAAAGCACTCATAGACGTCATAGTGTAATGATTCATAAGAACTATTGTGTCATTGAATTCATTTTTTTGTTCTTTTTTGCATATGGATCACACAAATACTTTTAATTTTGAAGTAGCCATGAGTTGAAACATTGTTACATATAAATTGGAGCATAAATTGTACCAATGGGATCTCATCAGTGTAGGTAAACATCAACTGCCAATTTCCACTTGGTTGTGTCATAAGGCTATTTTGTTGGAGTACATGAATAGGGTTCCTAGTAGTATAAACCTTGCACATTGAACTAACGATGATCCACCATCATAGTTGCACAAAATGATGTGACGTGGACCAAATTTGTTGGAAGTTACACACAATGTGCAATCTCATATCACAACATTGACATAATGTTAACTTGTAAAATTTAAAATCTTGATATTTATTTTCATTCAATGAGATTACATTCAAATTTATGAAGATGTGTTTCAAATTTCTCTTCACAAAGGAGATGTTTAATATGTGAAAACTCACAATTATAGTCAACAAAATCAATTTAAAGTATTCAAACAACTATGGTTGTTCAATGAATCTATTTTCAATTATTTAAAATTGAAAACATTCCAACAGTCTATAATGGCTGGTATAAGTGATTAATATTTTTGATCCATGATTTAATTGGAGGGAATTTAATTCTTTAAACACCAATTGCAAGTGTGTTGTGAATACTTTGTGAAAAATAATGAAATTTCATATGGAATATGTTGTGACACCTATGTGGATTTCAGAAAAAGAAGGGAGAATATTGGGCATAAGCAAGCTTGGGTGGTTCCACTAGGAATCACCTTGTCAAAACCATTTTGAAAAGTTGAATCCAATTTAATTTCATAAGACATGTATATATTTTAATATGTATCTATTTGTGTATTGGTTTACACCATATGGACTATGTCTTCCGGGCACTTATGCTCACACTTGTGAAAAATCATAAACATGTAGATACTTATATTATTAATTGGCATTTAAATTTTGTTGATAGGTGTCTTGCTTTCCTAATATTTCCAACCTCATCCCTAACCTCTTATCTCTAAATGTCCTTGCACCTACACGTAAAGTTTTTTCTCCATGTTTATCCATTATAGACCAAGGGGTATGACAAAAATGGTCAATAAAACAAGAAAAAAAAAGACAAGGTGACAATACATATGTATTCTTGGCTATAATGGGCCTTGTAGATTTCCTATTCCTGACCTAAATGGAAATTGGTCAATAAATTATACCTCTCTTAATCAAATGCGTATTTTAAAAATCAAAGATACATTTTTCCTTGTGCATTCATTGGGGACTAGTCTTTTTTTTGGCAAAATTTTGCCAAAGGGTCACACAGTCATTGCCTTGGGCCATGATTAAAGGAGAAACTAACACCCACCTCCCATTGAGCTCTGTTTGGGCATATTTTGGAGGCATCGCATGGTTATATTTGTGCTATTTGTGAGGGAGAACGGTCATTGGGAATGCAATGAATCAAAAAGGCACTTGGGGTACTGGTTCAAATGAGGACTTTCATCCACCATGGAAGGGATGTAACTTCCCAAGGTGGTTGTCATTTTGCCTTGGACCATGATTTAGGGAGGCACTAAATTAAAACTTGTTCTAACAAAACTATTATTATTATTATTATTTTATTTTTTGCTGCCACCCGATTTCGCACCCAGTTTCAATCCAAGAACTCTAGGGAGAGCACTAACAGTAGCCCATTTTCCCGCCATTGCTAGTAAGGTGTTTTCCCTTTAATTTGTTTTTTCTTTGGGCAGAACATAAGTCAAAGCCTACGCAGAACCGCGCAGGCATTGCACTGTTGCCTGCTCAACGCACTGGACAGAGCTTGATTGTGGGGAGGGGGAGGAGTATTTAGCATCTCGCCATGATTTGTGGGCATGATAAATTTTAGATGTGTGAGAACGGGCAGGGTTATGAGCATTAATGGCTACAAATATTGCACTCTTGAGGACAAATGTTAATATTCTTCATAAAATGCATTTCTAATATCTTCTTATTCCAATGCATTTCCATAGAAGATGAGCTCTTCAGCTTCTGCTACAAACTTCCCTGCAATTCTGAATTTCCATAATCCCTGTCCACTATTAGAGTTATCCCTAAAGTGAGAAAAAACACAGCACCAGAACCCTGTGTTTGGTCATACACAGGGTGAGATTAAAAAAAAACCTGCAAAAAAGTAGATTAGCGTTCAACAGGGGATGAAACTCAGAAAACCATCAGTTTTGGTGGTAATCTGAGTTTCATCCTGTCTTTCCTTTTTCCTGAACGCCTCCACTGCTGCTAGATATATTTTCACTGCTCATAACTGTGCAACTACTGTATATAGTCTCGAAACTTGTGCACGAAATGCTGAGTATAGCATTTCATACTGAGATTTATTAAAATATCTTTGCTCTGTAGATACCACCGAAAGAGGGGATAGGGGGTGAAAGGAGGCCGAAAGACAGGGTGAAGACAGGGTTACTTTAGGGATAACTCTATTACTTGATTTGTGGTCACGCTTCAGAGTTCATGCATCCAGAATAAGGTCATTGAGATGCTCTTCAAATGGTTGATGTAATTCTTCAGATGAAGTTGGACACTCTCCACACTTGCCTTGCTCACATGGAGATGGTCGTTTCCTGTCAAACACAAGATGCAACTTTTCATGACATCGGTAGGTGATAACAATAAGTCTTTTGCTTACTTCCAAGCTTTGAGAAGGCATGTGTAAATGTTGGTAGCTCATTTTGGGCCCCTTTACACTGGAGTGCAGGATGTGACCAGGAAGCCCATGACCTTTCAACCTTATCCAAAGGTTGTCCGATGGAAATTTATTAATCGCATTTGTGGGCCTAGCCTGTCAACTGTCATGTGTCATCGTCCTGTCTTCCTGTGTAATGTTGTGCTACACAGTACACATGATAATGAATTGTGTTGAGATACTTTAACACAAAACATTGCAAAAAGTCACTTTCCAAACTATACCCCTTGTCTTCTTGTTTCAAAATAGACTCACATTGAAAATATTTGATTACAAACCACAGCTTTTTGGGCTCATGGTAGGGCCAGAGTGATCCAGCACCGACCAGCACAACATGAAGAATGGATGGTAGCCAGACAGGTTCAAATTCCCTAGCTAACATGGTGCGGCTCAGTTGCTGTTATTACTACCTACTTTTCTAACAACCCTTTCGAAGGTTTTAGTAGCTAGGTAGTAAGAAACAGCCCTTATATATGCATAAGCTATAAGCCATCTACTTACCCAGTAGTCACCTATTTTCTGACTTGTATACAAAAGACACCTCTACTTTACAGGATGGGTTACGAAGGTGAAATCAGGTGAATCAAAATCATTGGAGCTTCATCAACACCTGAGTCATAACTGCAACCAGTGGATGGTGGCATGGTGGGTGTTGCTTCACTCTGGCCCTCGCCATAGGCTTCACATGATGAAATCCATTAATCACAGCCTTTTGCCCTTACAAGAGCGTGGGACGATAAACACCCCCTAACGAGCTCTGTCCGGCGCTGCAGGGTTTTCTAATTTTTGTCCTTTGTGACTTTGTATCTGTGATAAATCAGAAAAATAAACCACCTTCTTCAGTGCCTGATGGTTCGTCAGTGGTTAGTACTCCATGTCCTGCATGGGAGGTCGTTGGTTCAATTCCTGGTAATGCAGAACATTGGAACTGAAGAACAAAAGAACTGTGCAAGTGCCTTGATCCATTCACATTTCCTTGGTCTCTTAGGGTTAAATACCCTACTACCTTGGTCAATTTTCAAAAATTATTTCTTCCAAATCAAAAAATACTGTGAAGGATAATAGTGAATATTATGAACTTTCCAAAATTAATTAAATTATTGGATAGATATGTGTTGAAATGGCCAAGGTACTATGGTAGTGTTGTGATTCATATTAATTACATCATATGGGTGCACTCACAACTGTTTTCGGTTTTTTTAAAGGAGCCATATAAATTGGGCCATCAGCATTTCTTTGGACTCCCAGTTGCAAAATGGAAACAACTGAGCTCTGCTAGCTTTCACTTTTCAGTTTATATACATGGGAGTTGAACTTTGGGCAAATCATATGAGATAAAATCCAGTTGCTATTGAGAACACATTGGGAACAAGTGAGATAAACCCAAAAAATTGCTCTCCCCTCACCCCCTCAAAAAAAAAGTGGACTGTTAATGAGTTCATACTGAACCTTCCCAGTGGCTGCATGAAATTTCTCTTTCCAAAACTGTTCGTCACCATTTTTCCTCTGGGCTAATGGCATGGGCAAAAATTTGGGGACATAGTATAAAGTGAACTAGCATAGGTACAACACACTTTTCCATTCAGGGAGTTTGTCTTGCAGTGGTCCTTCCATCTCAGCTCTAGAGAAAAGGGGTCATTTGTAAGAAATTTCTTAAAAGAGTGCATCATGGCACAAAATTTTGAAGACAGGCTATTTAGAAGGCCCCAAATTGATGAGCTCACAGAAAGGGACACTTGTACTGGCACAGGCATAAATACAGTCTCTCTCCCTCTCTTCCCTATGGTCCCACAGTTTCTGCCAACGTGATTAGGCAATGTCAAAAATGGAGCTGAACAAAGTGAGAAGAAAATTTCCTTAGCCAATGAGGTGAGCCAATGTGAGTTTAAAAGCCTCAGATATTTTCTCTTTTCAAGTATGTGGGCTTTCAGGTTGAAAAACTACAAAAATCTTCCCCTTCCCCCCGCCCCCTATGACACCCTCATCCCCAAAAACATTGGTTGCGACAAACATCGTCCAATTCTTCAATTGTAGACTAGATTTTTTTATTTATTTATATAGAACCTTTGGTTGAATTTCTAAAACCATCAGTTTTGATAATTTTCATGAAGAAATGTTTTTGAGCTAGTTCAATTTAACAAGTCTAGTTTCATCTCCATTATACACAGCTAAACAAAAAAAATTGGTGTAATATTGGTTTGTTCAACTAGTGCACACAATTCAAGTTAATGATTATGTTGTATTGATTATGTACAATTAATAGGTAAAATAATTTGCTTAAAATGTAGAGCCAAACTTATTATTTTTTCACAAAGTTGTACATATCTACCTAGAGAACCTGAACTTGTTTAAAATGGGACAACTCTGTTGATTTAAGGTATAATTTAACTTTGAAAAGAGGCCAATTATACAATCAGGTTCCAATGATAATTCCAACAGAACTCAAAACTTTCAATCTAAGTATTTTAGAACTTGACTTATAACCTAAACTTGGACCTAAATAAGTCCTAGAACCGACCAACATAAATTGTGACTCACCTAAAGAATAGCCATGCCAAGTGTCCCATTTGTAAAAAAATTTGAATAGGTAGCAAATTAACCTTTATTTAGTGGTGTTTTCAAAAGATTTACTTACTTCTTTATTACAACTTAGTTTTTGTTTTGCATTTCAATGACAATTTTAACAAATGCATTTTAGGTAATGAACTGACAAATGCTTGACCTTTTACACAAAAATGTGAACACCAAAGTATCAATGGATTTTTTTATCAACAATGTTTTGCATTTTTCAACTTGAAATATGATTTTGACACAAACAATGGACTCTTGTGGAAATAATGTCCCTAATTCACTAGATTTTGAAAAAAAATCAAATCAAATTGTCAATTTTTTAAAACAAATTCCAACATGCAGCCAAAATATAAAAAGATTGTTATATTTTATATATTGTCTATAACCAAATTTGACTAAATCTTCTTATTGATGATTGAAATTTGGCTACATCATAAAATTGAAAAGAAGAACATTGCAAAGCATATCAAATTAATGAAAATGAAAAAATATGAATTTAATATAATTAATCCAAACTTAAAATTTTGATATTTTCCATGTTGTGTCACATTTCAAACAACACCCTTCAATTGATATTCTTCAACTTTACAGAAGATAATGACATTCATATCAAAATGTCTAAAGTTTCCACATTCAATGAAATTCACAAGTAGCTCTTGATAGCAAAATCCCCCTTTCACAAATTATCATATTATTAAAAAATAAATTTTCCTCACCCCGTCTAGGCCTTGAATGAACCTCACCTACAATAGTACTATGGCAAAAACTAAAAACCCTTACTTTTTTTGCTCAAGTATAAAATGAAGGTACCACTCAAAAAAATAAAAGTGCCAATGGAGGTGTTGGTGCACTCCACCCTTCATTTAGTGACATGGGTACTTTTTTTCTTTTTTTTCCTTACAAGCTATTTTGTGCTTTCCTTTTCCATGTGCTCGACATTTGTTTCACTGCATTCATTTTGATAGGCCAAAATATTCTTGGTTTTTTTTGCCTTTAAAATTGCTTATGAAGGGTTTAGAGTTTAGGGTTTTAAGGGTTTAAGGTTTACGGTTTAGGTTTACTAAAAATTTAATTAACTATGAATATTTCATTTCGAAAATAAAATATTGCTCAAATATTTCAAAGGATTTTTCATTTTCATTCACAAAAATTCCTTTGAAAAAGATAAAATTTGAAATTTTCAGAATTTCTAAAAATAATATAAATTATGCCAAATTTACCAAAGTACTACCATATATTTCTATCAATTCATTAGTATGATTGGTTTTTGTCGCGAATCTAATATTTCTAAATTTAATGGGCAACTTACAAGTGCGATTGTACAATTTGTACTCTTGGTATCATTGGAAAGCTCTTGATGAATAGGGGTGCACCATAGTATTGTCATGTTTACACCTTCAAAGCAAAAGTTATTGAATACTTAATAAGTTTTAATTGAGAATTCAATAAAATCAAAATTAATGATTTTAAGGAAATTGAGGAATGCTCTTGGTATTGTTGGAAATCCTTCAATAAGTCAGATTTTATAGACTTTATTTTGTAATTTTTAGACCTGATGTGCGGGATATATCGAATTTTGAGAAGTTTTTCTTAATTCAACTAAATTACAAAAACTGGTTTTGAGTGGAAAAATTACTTGGGTAACAAGTTCACACTTGGGCCCATGGCACATGCCACACTAATATATATATAAAGTTCATGGGTAGCAACAAAAAATAATTTTTAAGTTTTCATAGATTTTTGTTTTTAGGCCATTTTGCCCATATAAAGTAATGTGTGCAAAAAATACCAAGAAAAGGTTGAAGGATAATATTGTTTTCAAATCAATTTGTAAACAAGGATGTAATTTTATAAAAGGGAAGGAGGTGGGTAGATGTGTATGACCTACCTAACCAAGAAGGAGGGAGGTAAGTATGTAGGCTTCACACAAACATGTCAACAAAATGGACAATGATCGTGTTCATCCCTATTGAACCATCCATGATCCATGGTTGTGATATTGATCAATGTTGTGAAGAACATGAAATTCATCTTGACCCTTGTGGTATGTTTTGTTTGTTTCATAATGCATGTTAATGTAGCTTTTGTCATTGGCCCAAGTGTGAACACATTTTTTATTTTTCACATTTTTAGAACTAAAGATTTCTAAAATTGGCAATGTGAACACATTGAAGGGTCAACTAATTTTTCCTTCCAAACCCAATTTTTTCAATTTGTTTGAATTTCCAGCAACAAGATCCATTAAAAATTTAATATCTTCCACACCTTAGCTTTGAAAATTGTGAAATAAAATCTATTAAATTTGACTCACCAAGGGTTCCCAACAACACCAAGAATGCCCTGAAATTCTAATATAATTTTTAGTTTTGATTTTATTTAATTTTCATTGAAAAAATGGTTCAATAATCAATAGCTTTCACATCGTAGCTCCAAATATTCTCAAACCAAGTTGGTGCAAAACCCTTACTCATTGAGAACTTTCCAAAGATACCAAGTGTGCAACATGAAACGCCGTGGTTTGGGAGATCTTAGCATGACAAACAAAACAAAACAAACTACCTTACTTCATGAATAGATATATTAATTTTTATCCTTATTGTCAATTTCATGTATTTTGTGAATGGTCATCCATGTTAATAATTTCATCCAAATTGTCAATTGCATTTGTGTGGCCAATTTTATCCATTAAAATTGTGTGATAGATTTCATTTATAAATGTACATTTTATTCTTGTGTAGAGTACAATCATAAAAAAATCCACCCAAAAACTTAATTTCATCAATGTGATCACATTTCAACCAATTATAGACGCTTATATATTTGTTGGGTGCAAACGAGCTAATAGGAGCCCCCATAGATGACTCTTTTTGGAGAATATTCTTGAAATATTCTTGAAAAACAAATTCAATTTTTTTTTAAATCTTTAAAATTTTCTTTGTACTATTTTGTTAAGGTTTGTGTTAAAAACTTGTCAAAAAAATATCATTTTCAAAGTTTTCCAAATCCATTTACAAGTCTTTTTATTGCTTAAAAGTACTAGTTACAAGTCCTTTTACACTACTTTTGAAGGTCCAAATGTTGATGAAATAATCTCATATTTTGGACATTTATAGAATAAGATATTAAATTTGATAATGTGCAAAACTTTTAGTGTAAAAAAAATTAATTAAATAGTGGTTACGACTACTTTTAACTCCTATTAGTATGATTGCACCTTGTTGTCAATTTGATCCATGAATTCCCACATTTCACATAATGCATTGTTGATGTTTATCATAGTACTTTGACAACTTCAACACATGTATGTTGAACAATTTATTTATTTCAAGTTCTCATTTTGACAAATAAAGTATTCTTGAATCTTGATTGAATATTTTTCTTTACAAAATTTTGTTCTTTGAAGTCAAAAGTTTCAAAAATTTTGAAAATAATAAAATTAGTGTCAAAGCTACCAAGGTATTCTAGTATTATTAAGTCATGTTTCATCCACTTTGTCAAATTTCTTCACTTTCACGCTTTCTTTCTTGCTTACTTCTCACACTCACCTTTTCATTTTTTTTTTCTATTATCTCTATCCATTCTTGTCTTGCCCTTCTAATCTATCTTCATCCCAAAGAAGCCCTATCCTATTCCCGTATGTTGCCATGTAATTTCAAATACCAAGTCATTGTTTATCTAACATAACTTGTTGAAAATTCTATTTTTCCAACAAAAATCAGACCTATGAAAAAGCACATAATGATTGGGAAGGAGGTACATATGTAAACCTTACACTAACAAACAAACATAATTTATTCTAACATATAGATATTCACAAATGGAATGTGAACAGTTTTAATCATACAACTATGACACCACTTGACTTTTCTATATCATGATCTTTGATTTGCTCACAATTTTAATAAGGAATTGATAAAGAAGATTGTCTTGTCTTGAGTGTTCAAGCCACATACATATTCATTATGCATGTTGCCAATTGTGAGGATCATGCATGTCCTCTCTCACACATACATGGCCATTTCTACCTCTTGCATCCAACCACAACTCAAGGGAGTGGATTCCATTGCACCATAGAAAATGTGTATACATAGAACCAGGTAATTACACAAGTTACAATAATCCATTTTGGCTGAAGTTGTGTTCAATTTTGTAATCCATAAACCCTAGCTACATTCGGAGAATATAACAAGATTGAAGAAAATGAAACAAACTTTGTTGCATCTTTGCGTGTTTCCCAAAAATAGATAGGTTGATATTTCAAAAGATAATACTTTTCAATTACAAAAAACAAATGTTGAATTTTTTTTTAACTATTGAACGTCACACCCATGTAAATTGTGTAGATATGGATTTTTGAATGTGGACAATGTGACATTTATCAAATGGTCAATCACAATTAGTGTTTTTTTTTTCGCAAAATAATTCTCTTTTTGTTTCTTGAATATTGGGCTCGTGAATCACAAAGGGATTTTTACTTTGAAAAATATAAAAATTCAAAAATATCTCATAAGATATGTTTCAATGTCATCGCCATGTAAATAACGAATGTTCTTGTTTTGCCTCCCCATTGTTGAGGGAAAAAATCTATTCACATAAGTTGCAACTTATTTTATGGTAGATTGTTAGATATCCACCTTGAGGACTATCAATATCAAAACCCTAACCCGTCCTTCAAACAAGTCTTTGCTAAATCCTCTCTCTTCCCAAAACCCATTTCACTTGCCTAGTGTCAAATAATGAATTTGTCCAATGTCAATGTGTATTGTGCAACACTACAACTTGCAAGCTTCAAACATTAGGAGTCTAGGTGACAAGTGTGACAAGTTTGGCAATAAAATAAATGTGCATTCTTGAATCTTTATCAACCTTTCAACATGGCGCTTGTTCTTTAATAAATTTAGAGCCATTGCAAATAGTAGTTTCAAGCTTTTATGAGCATTGAGTGTTGTAAGGTGAGGCGATGTCATGCTGGAGTGACGACTCAATGTTCAAGCTTCAACAACAAAGATTGTCAACCAATAAACTTAGAGGCTAAGCTAAGTTGTAAATCTTAAATATTTAAATGTTTATCACTTGAATTGATTCTTCATTGTTCAATGTTCATGTAATCTAATTAAAATTTGTGATTTTGCTTGACCTGCTCATTGGCTTAGTGCTTAGGATTTAGGAATTAGTGCTATTGTTCATTAAACAAGGTACTGTTATTACTATTTTGAAATGCAATATTTGTTTTGAGTTTGATTTCAATAATTGATGTTCCCAATGTGCAAGGTGTTTTGATGCTCCTTCCATTTATCTTCCATTGCCTAATTATAAGTTCTTAAGTTTTCATTCTTGGGTTCATTTTGTTATTTGAGATTTGTTATTTTGTATGCTAGCATTTTGAATCCATAAACCACTTATCATTGAATGAAATTGCCTATGTTCTATTATCAAAAAAATTGTCTTCCAACAACTTAACCTTTAATTAGGCAATGGAAAATAAATGGAAACATTCAATTTTTGTTTCCATTTTTAATCTTTTGAACAAAGGTTTACCAATGATAGATCATGAAGATTTCAAACCTTTTTTTGAGTTTTTGAAGGTTCAATTTATCCCAAAAATACATTGGACTACTAAGGTTAGTTGGGAAATGGCAAAAAATATAAACAATGAGGTGAAAAAGGCCATTAAAATTGCTATCTAGAATTCCAAGTTTGTATCCTTAACTTGTAATGAAGTTACTTCCATAGATAATGCAAATTGGGCAATGTGCATGGTTATATTGTCCAAGATTGGTGTTGCATACCCTTGTTTGTTGAATGTGGAACATGTGCTTTCTATATTTGGAGCTAATAGTTTAACATTGTTGATCATGACCTCTTTGATGACACAAGGGGGTTAACAAGAAGAAGGTCTTGCTTCAAGGTTGGTCTATTTTGGTGTTAATGGGGTCAATACCTTCCAAGGCCTCAAATTTGGAGTTACAGTTCAAATCCAACGACAATATACTTCATTTGTCACTAATGTACATTATATGGCTCATTGGATTAATTTGGTGATACAAAGTATCTCATACTTACTTTTGCAATGTTTGTATGTTTATTTTACCACAAGCTTAAAAGACACTTCAAGTTTACCAAATTGGTAAAAATCGTGAAAACTAAAGGCAGCAAAATATTATGAAACATCAAAACTAAGTGAATATCCATGATAAGTCTTGTCAAGCATGTGTTGTTTGAATATCATACCCTCCTCATTAAGATGGCAATAAATGCACCCACCATAACCTTTGCCAAATGTAATTTGTGTCTCTTGACTAATGTGAAAACATTGTTGGGATTGAATACCATTATGCCACTATTGGCTGGTAGTCCATTCATTGATCAAATTTTCCCAACCATATGGATCAAATGGGGGCATTTGGTTTTGTGACAAGATATGTGTATGAAGAGGTTGTGGCAATTTTTAAACCAAAAATGTACAAAAGTTGCTAATCAAGTTATTACAAAATTGCAATACCAATTTCCAACCCAAGTTTTGATGGATGCATTTGGGGTTGTGTACCCCAAGTATTGGTTACAACTAAAACTTGAAGTCAAGTTTGTTATTCAATCAACAATCCTCAAGGCTACCTTTTGCCAACTTATGAAGGTCAGGTCTAATGAAATATGGGTTCCAAGATTGTTTTCAACCACTACATTTGACTTTCAAAAATATTTGCTTGTCCTTACCATGAAAAGCAATGTTAAATTGGTGATGTAGAAACCATTCGATATCAACCTATTTACCAAGCTATAAGGGGACCCTTATTTCATCATACATTTTTCAACTAAAAATCCTTGAGTACATTAGGTTGGTTGAACTTGTTGTGGTGCAAGTGATTGGTTTAGTAGAGGATGAAAAATGTTTTTTTACACTCACCTTTATGAAATATAAATTAAGGAATCAATTGATAGAACATTTGGAGATGGTCATGAACGAATGTTCAATCAAAAGTTCTTCACCATGCAAAACTTCCCTTTTGGAACAACAATCAAAATTTGATATGATGTTGAAGCTTGAAGGTGAATGTGAATTCTACAACTATTTTTTGTTTCCATGATCCATGTTATTTTGGATACATGGCGATTTTTAAATTTTCAACCAAGTTCCAACCCCCTAAATTGGGCCTTAAGGAAACATGAATTGACATTTGTTTTTGTATTGAAGATTTAGGAGTAACATTTTCTTTTGTGCATGTTAAGATTTATGTTGCAATGGGCAAGGGTTCGATTCCCCCATATAGCTTTGTCACAAAAAATTGAAAATAAGAAAGTAATTATTCATAAAAAACTTGAAAACTTGCAGCCCTAAAACTTATTTATAAATTTTTTTTTGTAACTAATCATATTCGACCACTTTTTTCCCCTAATTATTGAAAACATACCTCCTTACTATGTAGTTGGGCAATTTGACATGTAATATGCTCATGTGACAATTACAACTCAAAGAAGGGCTAACATGTAGCTAACTTAGCCAAATTTAAATAGTTAAGAAAACACATTAATCACAATTTGAAGTTTATTTCTTTCAAAACACAATAAAAATGCATGATCTTAGATTTTTGCAACCTAAAAGAAGGCATTTACCACTAATTGCTATACCATATCGTACATTTCAATTCCATTATGTAACACCTCCATTACACATTTATCAAATTTTCATTTTTTTGGGTGTTAAATATATCCCATGAATTGAGTTGCAACTATGTTTCCTTGTTACATCATTATATGTTGGTTGTGTCGACCTTTGTGAATATAAAATGCCAAAACCTCCTTATATTCTACATCTACATAAAGAAACAAATGTGTTAAACTTGTGAATACATGAGAAATGTAATTGATAGTTGCTATTCTCTTGGGTTCTCAAAAATAATCATTCCTTTTGCATTTATCAACTTTGAGAATTAAAGTTGCCTAAAATTTTTTTTGCAACAAATTTGAATTATCTATTTGGACGTTATTGTGAAATTGTATTTCAGCAAATCAAAAAGTGTTAAATATTCCATTGTTAGTTGTTAATATTTTTAGGTACATTGTATAATTAATAATTTCTTCATTATGTGTTTACAACATGAGACCATTAGGAAGTTACAATTCATTGCGTCCACTTGTTACATAATTTGTACCTCTACAAAATGAAGGAAGTTTTACCTATCAAAAACTTGGTGAAGTGTGTTGTGTAAAGTGAGACTAAATATGGAAAGGTGCAACAATGCAATTTAATCTAAAACTTTGGGTTAAGGTCAATGTGGAAAGAAAAATATTCCAATAAATAGGTCAAGCTTGTGAAGAGAAATGAAGTTTAAACCCCAAATATTGGAGCACATTTGATATTTATGTTGATGCATATGAAAACATTTGTATTATTGAATGGAAATGATATTGCTTGAAATTGCTTAACATAATTTAGGATAGTGGACAAATTTTTCATGTCTATGCAATTTGTTAGCATGTTGCACAAACTTGATTGGCACAATCCACTATAATCACTTCACCTTACAAATGAGCTCCTTGGGAAATAATGGTTCAAGGATTTGAAACAAAAGAATTATGTTTTCACATGCATGATAACTATAAGGTGATGATTCACATTATTGTCTATGCAACCCATGACTATGTGCTATTGTTCTCAAATGTTGTTAACCCCTATTTACACAACCTATAGAATTTGCATTCTTCGTCACCTTTTTTCTAGGGAACAAATTCAAGCTTCAATAACTTTTGTTCCCATCAAACCCACATAGGAGTATAGTTACAAGGCACTAAGAAGTTTGGGGTTGGGGTTGAATTGGTGATTACTTGACCAAAACATGAATTGTTCTATACACCTAACTAGTCACATACAATTTAATTTTCTAGTTTAACCAAAATAACATTTGTGGGTAGCAAAACCATGTTGTCAGTTGAATATTAAAATTATTTGTAAACTAATCCTCAGTTTGAACCTCACTTTAATCCTGGGATTATACCACTCATCCTCCTTTTTTGAACTATTTGTAAAGTTTAACAAAGTGAAGACAAGTCCTCAAAGGATAAAGTCCACAAAAATCATAATTATAATCACTTTTCTAACCACACTATGGTATACTTACATTAAATTAGGGGGCTACCTAATAGGGGTTAACTAGGTTGGGCCTACTCACCTATTTACTTAAGGGCTATTTATTTACCTACCTATTGGCCACCTACCTATGGGTTACCTACTCACCTGTGGGTTACTTATGTAGGATAATGGCTATCAAAAGCTTCAAATGGGGGCTACATAGGATGTCATAAGGACTATATACATGCTATTTAAAAGACTACATGAGACCTACCTAAGGGACTATAAATGGATTTTCTAATTTTAAAAAAATCTAGGAACTACTTATGGGGTTACATAAAATGCTATTTATAAAAACCTAGAAATTACTTATGAAATTACATAAGGGGTTATTTAGGGACTACCTAGGGGGTTGACTACAAGAATACTTAAGGACTATTTATGGGCCTACCTTGGTTAGGGGATACCTAAAGATTATTTAGTTTAGTTACATTGGACTTATTTAGGAGATTATTTAGAAACTTCCTAATTTAGGCCTAATACTTAAGGGGCTATTTTTGGAGCTATTTAAAAACCATTTAAGATCATTTAGGAGATTACCAAATTTTTAAAATATTAATGGATACCTAAGAATTTACTTATGAAACTACATTAGAGATTATTTAGGAGTTACTTAAAGAATTATTTAAAAATTATGTAAGCACTTTATATAAACATTTAAATAATGTTTAAGTATAACATAACTTAGGTACGCCCTAGACAATTCTTTAAATAATTTTTAGATATCCCATAAGCCAAGTAGGTTTTAGGTGTTTCTATAGATAACCTTCGAGGTAAATTTTATGTAACCCCTAATAGGGGTTATTTAGCCCTAAACATGTAGGCACAAGCAAAACATGAAAAAACTCAAATCATTCTAAGTTTGAGAGGAAATTTGAGTTATATTAATGTTATCTGTAAAGTCAAGAAAAGATGGCACTAGAACCCTGACACCAAAAAGGAGGGAAATACTAAATCCACACCCACACATGCCAAAAAAAATAGTAATAACCATCATTTGAAGAATTCCAAAGAAAATTATACCAATAGTTCAACATTCAATTGAACAATAACTATAAAAGTCAAACTATGGACCATGAAAAATCAACTTGCTCCAACTTCTCTCTCTTGAGCCCACTAGTTAAGTTATGGCAATTCTCACTCTCAACTCATGATCCCAAAAATGTCCATTCCCATAGCTCAATTTTGAGAAGTTGTACAAAAAGATGATAACAACCTAAATCACCCACTTCAAGTATGTCACAAAAATCTTGGGGTTCTTCAAAGCACCAACAATTCCCTTCAAAGCTCCCACATGAGTGGGTACTCGTTTTCACACCCACACATCATCACTATGCCCCAACATTGCAACAATTCGCTCCTCTCAACTTGATTGCCATAACCAAACCGCTCTCAAAACCCCTTTTATGTTCATCATTTTCTTCAACTAGTCCCTAAATCATGTAACATATGTTATCTATACTGAACAAAAAACCTATGGCACGACAAAATAATAAGTCCTTCTATCTTAACATTCCTTGGAATTAGGGCATTTATCCCTCATAGTCCTTATTGGAAGTCGTTGCAAGTAAGGACTCACAACAAACACATATTCATGAACTTGAAAACTTATAAACAAATGCAAGAACCCAACAATTCAATTCTAATGCTGGAACTTAGCTTCACATCAGTTGAATCTCTCCTCAAATATTGCAATGCTCACCTTCATCACCCACAAGCTCCAAAACAATAAAAGATCCTCGTCTAATCAACACCGAACACCATTGCAACCATGAAGAAAGAAAAACAAAACTCATCACTTGCAAACAACAGAACATCACATAAACAGAAAAATACGAACAAATGCAAAACAATGACATCCTCAACCCCTCATGATGATCAATTGTCCCTTGTTTTGGTGCTTTCCATCATTCCAAAATATCGCAGCCCTTCATCCATTAGGTCACATCTTCATCCAGACCTTTACTTAGGCCTTGTTCACACTGAAAAAAAGAGCTACACATTTTGAGGTTGCACCCCTTTTTGGTCACATAGGGGTTGAGATTTCAAAAAACAGAGAGAAAAAAAACACCGGGCTTCAAGGGAGCATGAAACTCAGTTTAACACCAAATTTGGATGATTTTTTCCTGAACGCCTTAAACCAATTACTGCTACTGCTGTGTACTGTAGCTATAAATGTTCTCGAGCCTCGTGCATTTAAAACTGAGTCTCAGTATTTCATCCCCTTATTTAATAAAATTTCATGACTTTCGAGACAACAGCCAGGAGGGGATGAAGCATCAAATGAGGGATGCAACTCAGGCTCCACAGGGCATGACTTTATGGATAACTTTATTGCTTTGGGACTATTCCATCCTGCATTTCGATTATCATCCTCAGTTCCAGAGAAATCCAGGTTTTATTTCTGAGTTTTCTCAACTTTATTGATAACTTTACTGTCCAAAACCAGAATTCTAATATTTAATTGTGTGAAAGAAACGAAAAGCCGGATGATTAGTTCAGGATTGTTTTGAAATCATTAGTTTGAAATTGTCCCTTGAATGCAAATCGTAGGCAAACGGAAAGCATATATCAATTGCGAAAAACTGCACTAAAGATGACTCCTTCAATCTGGTTGCTTATCTGGGGAAAAACAAATAGTAGGTCGATATCTATTCGATAGGCGAGCCTTTTCATTATATAATAATTCAACTTGTAATTTCTCAAATCTTAATATTTTTATCTATTGAAAGTTTACATGGGCAATAGGCCGATACGATTGCTGCATTCAAAACTCGAAATGGTTCCCCAATTTCAGCAAACAACAAAAATATTCATTATAACATCAACTACAGAGCTTTAGAGTCACATCACTTAGAAAGACAAAATTCTGAATAATATATTGCAGACTTTCCTAATATATAATGTTCTTTTGCTACATGTTGCAGAAGAAGCTAAAGGTGTAAGAGTCGTGCGACCCCATGTAGCGGAGGATTTCAAATCCCACACATTTGGAAGCAAAAAGAGAACATGAAATTTGTGGAACCGTCATTAAAACTGATACCTATTTTGAGACAAAAGATTGTTCATCTAAACAGGCAAACTACAGGAATCCCAGTTAACACAATTCTGATCCTGTAGAGTCTGAGCTCCAGAAACAATAAGCAGAACTGCCCATTCTTAGGATTTGCACCTGCAAGCACCTAGAGGAGGATAAAGACTAAAAAGAAGAGGGGGGGGGATTTGCATCATATGAAAACCTCTTAGCATTTCGATGACATCAAAATAATAGGCAAATGAGGAGCATAGAAGATAGATTTCATGGGCATAATCACTATCCATAAATGGGGGGAAACCACAAATATTACAAACTTTTGGTAGGTAGATTTTTTTGGAAACATGGAAATTAAACAAATAGTACTCCAGACGACTTGTTTGCCAAAAGATTGTGCCTGTTGGAGACTAAATATTTCAATTGGTGCAGTACCTTGATCACTTTGGCACAAATTATAACATTTTTAGAAATGTCAAAAATTTCCAAAAATACTTTTCTCAAAGAGATTCTTTGAAGGAAAATGATGAATCTTCAGAATATTCATTTTTCGAAATGGAATCTTCAAAATTAACTATTTATTCATTCAGCAGACAGACACGTGGCAAAGCCGCCACGCTACTACAGTATTTCATCTCTATTTGTCTTGCAGTAAATGGCAGAGTAATGAAGACTACCTACCAGCTGAAGACTATACCCTAAAGCTAACTCTTCTGGAGGATCATGCCACTCATGCTAAAACTCTTGTGGAATGACCGCCACCCAATCACAAATATGAAAAATAAAAAGATGCTACTTATTAGAATTTTTCTGTCAACACAACGTGATGTTGCAAATCCTGCCAATAAATCCCCCCGACTATGCAGGAAGAGCAAGAAATGGACCCATTGCATGATACAAACCATAGTTATTGTTTAAGCCCCTGCCAGCCCTCTCTCAATGAGCTTCACGTGGGGTTGTCAACGGCTTATCACGTCTAGGGTCTGCTGTTGTACTTTAAAAAGAAAGTATTCGTTAGGTAGGATGAATAATGCATGGACAAACCCCCCAACATTATATGTGCATATACTTGTTGTGGCAGGCAGTACAAAAGTACTGTCTGACTGTCCATTTGCCACTTCAAGATGTGTCTAATGGTGCCCAGACACATGAGCCCACAAAAACGTAGTTTGGAAAAACAGTTTAGCTGAGATCGAAAGCTAACACTGGAACTGTATAAAAAAGTACAGGGTTGTAAAAGAGGACAGAAAAGTACTTTTGGTATCCAATTTGCAAGTAAAGTTTGAGATTTGCAGTAGGCTAAGTAGTGCCGATTGCACCGCTATTATTAACTACCGTCAGTTTTGTCATTAAATAATCTTTAAGATAGTCAAACGAATTTTTGTGAAAATGTGAAGCTAAGGTGTTGAAAACCATCTTAATTATCAGAGGCTACAATCTCAATAATTTCGCTCCTCATATGACAATGTCCTAGTAACCCCCTTTATAATCACAACCTTGATGAAAATTCTTTTTTGTGACACTAATGAATTGTGATTTAAACACATATAGCCAGTGATGACATAGCAAGGGTAGGTTACATTCCATATAAACCTTTACAAGATTGTGATTATAGGCAAAAACAAATTGACAAAACAGTCTATTTATGCTTGAATAAAGGTGTCAATTATTTAAATTTTTTACATGGGTTATTTCAAGTTTTACTATGCATTATTAGATTTGAAGAAAATTGTGATTTCTACTTATTTTCATGTGACAATTTACATTGAGTTTGAGCTTTTTAACTATTAGCTTGTGCATCTTGTCAAGTAGATTTTTAAAATTAAATTTGTTTATTTTCTTAGAAAGTTCAGATATCATCTGCTTGTTTGCATTAGAAAAATTGTTTTTTCTTTTCTCTTCAACTAGATTCATTGTTGATAGTTTGCACGTTTTGAACACAAAGCAACATTAACATTGCCAAATGGACCTACAATTACAAAACCCTAATCTTTGTTTTAGATATTCCTCTTATAGTCATATTTACCAAAAAAAGTTTTCCAAATATTTTGTGCTACTAACAAATGTGATAGTGACTCTAAAAAATGATGTTTTTTAAAACGAATGGTTATTTAAAAAAATAAAATGTGACACAAACAAAAATGTGATAAAAATGGGCATGATTATAAAGGGTTTTTAATGTAAATCATGAAATATAATAATTTCAAATTTTATAAAAAATCGAATTTTTTCTTGAATAATAAATTATTTGTTTTGATCATGTAGAAACTGACTCTAGGCTAAGGTACTTATAAATGTTTTCAAATTGTGTGCAATGAATGTTTATTTTGTGAATACCAGCCACTTGAGGATGACCAGGGGATTGAAGCTAGAAGTGCAGTCACAACTTTGTGTAAAGTTCAAACTAGGCCTCACATAAAAGATAAACTTTATTGTTTCATCCAATGTGATAAATTATAATGTCGTGTTAGAAAGAAAGAAAGCACCATCTCCATCATGCTTGAGGGCTGCAAGGACCTTATGATGGCCGGTGTCCTTGTCCAAACATTTCAGAACACTTTGGCATTATTCACTCCTTCCTTTCTACATGTGGCATGTGCGTCCTGTGTTGCTGATTTAAACGACCCCATTTCGTGGGTGAAAAGCAAATCTCCATACTCCACTTTGGCACTTGCAAAGGGGCCTGGTATGGTGACAGTCGGTTCCATCAAATGGTAAACTGGCTATCTCATGTAACTGGTGTTCCCCCCGTGTTGATTCACGCCACAAGTGGAAATTGCAGAACCAAAAGTGGATCCAGCAGATGACTGCCCGTCCCCCGCCTAAGAAAAACCTTAATAAGTAGGGTGAACTGGCCCATCATGAAGCACTAGCCTATCATGGATTACTTTGGCAGTCCTTTCTCAATTCTTCTCCATTTTGAGTGATTTAAAATGTTATAGGAGCACCTTCTCAAGCTTCACAAATCATCTTTGAAATGCAAAGCCAAAGGAGCAGCCAAAAAAGAGCATTACAGAAAATATGTTTTTCCAAATTGTAAAACATGTTTTTTTTCATTTTTCTTTATTTTGACCCATCCTACTTCATGAGAGCGTAACTTTCTCATTAATTTTTCAAAATGAGTGATTTAAATTGCTCTGAAATCACCATCTTAAGTTTTACAAATCATCTTGTAACTCTAAAGGCAACAGAATAATATTTAAGGATTTTTTTGAGAGATTCAGAAATAGGCCATGAACTGTTTGATTGAGGATTTTTTGTAAAAATGACCCCCAATCACCTCTAGTCTATTTTTGCCAATTTTTAGTGCAACAGATACGCAAAGAGGAGGGCTCCATCTACTCTTAGGACACTATAAACAATGAGGCCCTCCTGCAAAAACGGCAAGAAACCCTACCTTAAGTGTACTACGAGTACTCTTTGGTTCGAAAAGTGGCCATGGTGGTTAGCTTTTGCAAAGCTATCCTGTTTTTCAGGGCTGGTCCAGTCTTTCAGTGCCTTCATCATGGATAGTTCAAAAAGGGCGGATGAGAGGGAAAGCAGGAGAAAAGTGAGGCCGAAACCCAGTACTACCGTACTGCCGCGCTCGTTTCACAC
>Ga0116227_10003480_pt1 | contig 34933 bp, 24 predicted proteins | sample S1TSphgellanicum_FD_89693 | JGI IMG/M metagenome (GOLD analysis project Ga0116227, IMG submission 89693) | Host-associated microbial communities from peat moss isolated from Minnesota, USA - S1T2_Fb - Sphagnum magellanicum MG | ecosystem: Host-associated > Plants > Peat moss > Unclassified...
GGGGGGAGGGGGGGGGGGAGGATTTTTTCATTTTTCCTTTGTCCCAACATGTTCCCTTCAAGTTCCCAATATGTTCCCTTCAAGTTCCCAATGTGTTCCTGATAGCATCTTGCTTTGATCCCATATGTTTTGCCCAAAGTCCTCCCCTTCTCACCTATATAGGTGGGCCAAAGGGGGAGTCTCTCCATCTTTCCATAGAATCAGCCTCCATAGTTTCAACTTTGTTTTGTGATGGGCCAATCAAATTGGCTCATTGCCAAAGAAAAAAAGTTGGACTTGGGAGGCACCCCCAACTAACCAAGTACCTGGGGTATGCCTCATGTTTCAGTGTGTTTTTAATTTTGACTGTGCTCTGTTGGGAACCAAAGGGATCTTTATGTTTGTGAATTATTTGGAATTATGCAGAAATACTTGTGCAAACATTTAGGTTTGGCAAAATGTCTCTGTAAGTATTGTTTTTGAGCGTGTGCAGAATTGGGTATCGGCTTGTGTAAGAGGAGAGTTGGTAGAATAGCCGAAGAAGATCGTCGTGTTGCCAAGGCATTGCATGATGGGAACTAATGGTGGAGTCTGACGTCCAAGGTGTAATGTCTTAACAATTGGGCCTTCCTTGGCGTAAGGACTATGTAGTGCGTTGTTGTGACAGCTCAGATGGACTGATATTAATGGTCAGTTTTGCTGGTCAGCAAAACACCTGCCCAGAGGAAGATCAAGTACACGAAGTCTTGCGAGCCAGCCTAGTGCATGAAAACATGCATGATAAGGTCCTCAAATAACTAAAGAAATCTCCACCAAGGTTAAGGTTGTCATCAGTACTGGAGAGATTATCTGGTAGGAGGTAGAAAGGCTTCTACTTCTTTAAGATGTTAATTTATTTTTCAAAGTTAGACATAATGAATAACAACATAGTCTACCTAAGGATTATGTAACCTACCTATAGGCTATTTACTTATTTACTTGCAACATAGTTACTTATAGATCTACATGCATATCTATCTATCTACTTATTTATTTATGTATACAGGAACATATACTCAACCTACTTACTTATTTAAAATTTTTTTGTCTATTTTTTTTTTCTAGCTAACTATGTACAACCTTATCTAGTAACAACATGATCAAAATAAACTTATTTATTATAGTGAATTATTTCAAATAATATTGAAATATGATAATTACATATTGATTTCATAATGATATAATTTAAACCAAGGTGAAATGATTAAAGGGCAATGAACTTATTTTAGTTTTAAGGTTCCATAGTGATTTGAGTTTATAAATTACACCTCATTTTTGTATCAGTGATTTTGTTATGCAAATGAAAATTTCAAATTTTTAACAAATGTATTGAAATTTTACCAAACTATTTTAAAGTGCATGTTGTTTTGAAACTCACATTATCGTTTTTTTAAATTTTTTATTTAGTTCTATAATTATTTAGGTTTACAATTTATCATCATGGAGTCAAGATCACAATAATGTACCAATTGACATCCAAGTTGGATTTTTTTGGTTTTAGGTTTCTATTGAAAGTCACAAAATGATGTATTGTATGTTTTTAAGTTTTTATTAATTTCAATAATATGGTATTATCATGTTTAGAAATAGTAGAATAAATGAAATTCAAAGACATCAAATAATTTGTAAATTAATTATCATAACTTTGTTAAATTTCACTTTATATTAGTGCAAAAGTGGGGTGCAATTCATTAATCTAAATCAATATGAAACCTTAAAAATGAAGTAAGTTCACCTCACCCTAATCATTTCATTTTATTTAAAATTATATCACTATAAGGTCATTATTTAATCATCACTTTTCATTATTAGTTAACATAATTCATTATTAATTGAAATAATTCATTATAGTATATAATTTTTTTAAAATGTTGTTACTTTATAGACATTAAGCTATTGTATTTTAAACTATTATAAGATATTTTATCCTAAATTATTGTAAAGTATTTTACCTTGGGTTATTTTAAGTTACTTTACTCTATGTTATTATCAACTATTGAATATAATCATAATCCAACAAGCCAAAAATGGCATTGGATCATAAATAAAAATAATCAAAATTGGATAAATATTTATGTTTTGCCATTTAAAGCCATGGCAATCATGGCAAGCTGTTTCTTTTTCATTGATGTGAATGTCAAATAATTCAAACCAAAAATATATTTAATGAAATTTGAAATTTAAGTATAAAAATTTAAGTATAAAAATATATTTAATGAAATTTGAAATTTAAGTATAAAAATTTAAGTATAAAAATATATTTAATGAAATTTGAAATTTAAGTTTTGATTTAAGACCTTTGACATTGAACACCTATAGTGTTAGACATGAATCGATTTTACAAAGGATTATCAAAAGGACTCATATAATAAAACACATTTGATGGGAAGAAATTAAGAGGATAAAAACCTATTAATTACATTGAAAAAACATTCATACTTTAAAATATGTGGGATTCTAAAACTTTAAAAATTCAAAGAATTTTCCAAAATTGATCCAAAGTTTTAGAACTTTGAAAGTTTTTACCACCGATAAATGAAGTATAATCTACATGATGTGTTAAGAAAAATTGTAGCTTATTATCACAAAAAACATAAAAATGTAAAAAATGAAATTTTAATTATGATTTGAAATTGTTGTCATTTTCACAAACATAACACTAAATTTACAAGGAATTAAGACATTTTCAAATTTTCAAATTATTCAAAAATGATAAACAAAAAAATGTCGTGTACTAGGACAACTATAAGCATTTGTTATAAAAAATTGCAAAAAAAAATTGTTCCAAAATTCATTTGTATGGAAAAAAAAAAAATTGGGAAAAAATGACATGTAATATTTTTCTAAGATAATCATGTTGGTTCATTATATATCATTTGCAATATTGGGTTAAAACATGTAATTAGGAGTCAAAAAAGGTGTCATATGTTAAACATAATCAGTCAAAATCAAACTTTTTTTTCATTCCCATTTAAAACCATAGTAATAATGGCAAGTTAGTCTTTTTTCATTTATATGAATGTCAAGGAACTTAGAACAAGAATTCATTTGATCCAATTTTAAGTTTTGGTTTTTATTTAGGATGTTTGAAAATGTACACCTATTGTATCAAATGGAATCAAATTTGTAAAGGACTATCAAAAGGACTCATATAATAAAAGAATTTTCATTGAATAGAATATAGGTGATAAAAACATATTAGCCACACTCAAAAAACACTCATATTTTTTTAAATGCAGAATTCTAAAACTTTAAAAATTTAAAGAATGTGAAATTTTAATTTTTGGTGATGACTTAAAATTTTGATCATTTTTCAAGATGAAACATTGAATATGTAAGGAATTTACACACTTTTAAAAATTCATATTTATTTAATAATGACTAACCAAAAAAATGTGATGCATTGGGGAACATTTATATATATTTTTACAACAAGTTACAAAAAATTTCATTCAAAATTTCATTTGCATGTAAAATTATTTTTGGGGGAAAAAAAATTTGTAGTCTTTTTCCAAAGTAATCCTTTTGGCTCCTAGTTACAAGTTTTGAAATTATTATCATGTATATAATTAATTCCAAACTTTTGAAAAGTCCAAAATCAACAATTGACCATTTGGGAATTGGAAAATTAAAAAGAAACTTTCATTATGGAGTGACCAAATGATGCAACAATAAATATTAATAATTTTTTTCCCCACTAAATAATCCAACATATAAATGTTCACAATGTTTGGTGTTAAACTTGATCCTAAACACTAGTTTAAAAAAAGTTCAGAATAGATAGTTTAGTCTATAATTAATTAAATATATGTTTATTTTTTGTTATTTCACCCTAAGTTATTTTAGATTAATCAAACTTAAGTTATTTTCAATTATTTTCAATTATTTCACCGTAGGCTATTATAGGTTATTTTTAATTATCCAAGTTTATTTCACCCTAAAATATTTTAACATAAACTAACCTAAGGTTACATAAACTAAAATAACCTACATATAATAGTTTTAAATGATTTGGATTAACCCAAAATAACTTATGGTGGAATAATTTAGAATAACCAAAACTAACATAAAGTGAAATAACTTAGAAAAAATTAAAATAACCTTCAATAACATAAGGTGAAATATCTTTATATAACAAAGAATAGCTGAGAACAATTGAGCATAATTTAAGGTAAAATAACCTAAAATAATCTAGGATGGAATAACCTAGAATATCTTCAAATAAAATAATAAAAAATAATCATGAGGCGGAATAACTTAAAATAATTGAAAATAACATAGGGTAGTACAATGGCCTATAATAGCCAAAGGTGGATTAGTCGAAAACATTCAAAAGTATCATATAATTTAAAATAATAACAAATAGCCTAAAATTAATAACTTAGGATTAGGTTTAAATCTTAGCCTATGGTAGCCTAAGAATAATGTAAAGTAACCTACATTAATTTAAAATTAGCCTAAAATTAACATAAATATTAAGAACCTTGCCTATGGTAGCCTTACCATAGGTTAGGAAAAAAATGTGCATAATAATTTGTGGTGACAAGTCATTTCATTAATTTAAATAATGATGCAATGGCTAAAGACTTGTTCCTTAATAATGAAGGTGAAGGATTCAAACTTTCACACTTGCGCCCTAAGTTGATGAGCTAGGTGGTTTAAATTCTTGGGTGCCTAATTTAGCCTAACCTATTTTCTTAAGTGTTTAACCCAGTTTATGTTCTTAACCTAAGTGGTTAGATGCCTAACTTAGGTTCCTAGCCTAGCTTAACCTAATTGTGAACTAGTAGGCTAATTTGTTAAATTAATTATTAATGAATTCACTTCCTTGTAACAACTAGTTTTTGTTCATTAAGGGGTTGGCTACTTTCCCCATGGTAAATTTGTCATAATTCACTCAAAATGTAATGAAATACAAAGTGAATTGAGACACATATTGGTGGTGTTAGTTTAAACAACCCTTACATAGCCTATGTACCTTAAACAACCTTCAACTAGCCCCTAGGTAAGCCTATAGGTACCTTAAACACCCCCATGGTACCTACGATAACCCTTAAGTAGCCCAACAACCTAGGTGGCCCCAAGGTAGCCCAAATAAGTAGGTTATACATAAATAGACCTCTAGGTACCTTAGGTAGTATACATTAGTGTTATGCGATTTTTTTAAAAAACAAAACCTTTAATCTTGGTTCAAATTCAAGTTGGCTTCCATGAAAAACATTACACATTCCTTTATGTTAAATATTATATAGATAAAATAATTTATATCAAGTTAAAACTGGGGTCTATATGGGTATGGAGTTTAAATACTAATACAATCTAATATTTAACTTGGAAATTGAACCTAATTGTCAACATTTCAATTAAAATCAAATTGCCTACTTTAAAAACTTGCCCCTATTTTTAAAATTGTATTTACATGACTTTAATTTCAATTCCAGATCTAGCAAAAAACTAATTCCAATGTTTGGTTATTGTGTTGATTCCCACATAAAAGATGTGAACTTGGGTCCAAGTCACAAAACTTGACCTTGAACCCTTGATTTTAACACTAGAAACCCAATATTTTCACAACATTGGTACATACAACATAGGTAGGTAGCTTTTAACTAGTTTAAGCAACCCTTAGGTACCCTAAACAACCTTTTAATAGTTCTTAAGTAGCCTAAGTCGCCCTTAAGGCCAATAGGTCCTTAAGTAGCCAAGGTAACCCCCAGGTAGCCTTGAGGTAGCCCAAGTAAGCCTTAATTGCCCTTAAACACCTTAAGTGACCTACACAACCCCTAGGCAAGCCCTAGGTATTTTAATGAGTTTAGGTTGCTCTTAGGAAACCCTAAGGTAGCCTATGTAGCCTAGGTAACCCCTAGGTCCGCCCATAAGTACCCTAATTAATGTAGGCAACTAGATTTAAATAGTTCTTCAATACCTTCGTTAGTTTAAACAAATTTTAGGTAGGCCCTGAGGTAGCCTAGTTAACCCATAGGTAGGCCCCTAGGTAGGCTACATAACATAGGGTAGGCTGAATAGGTCACTTAAGTAGGTTAATAAAAATGTTTATTAATATGTGGTTTCATTTCATATCATATAAAAACTAATTAGTGCAATGATAAACAATTGTCCTTCAATGTGAAGGTTAGGGATCAACTTTTTTATATTATAATCAAAATTTACCTTAGTCTAGGCTAGGTAGTTTAAGTGCCTATTCTAAGTTGAGGTGTGTAGCTTGAACCACCTATAGGTTAAATTTTTTAGCTTAAGCCAGCTAGGTTTCCTAGCCTGTGTTTTTAACCTATGTGATTTAAGTTAGGTAGGCCAAGTAGCCTAACTTAAGCCAACCTAGGTAAGCCACATGGTGCCATTTGTTCAATTTGAATCTTGTCATGTGTTAACTTTTCAATGGTAAAAAATTTAGACCTTTTCATGTTTTAGTCATAAAATTTGTCACAAATGATCATGTCATGTAAACATATGTGATTACAAATTTTAATCATAATAACCAATTATAAATGACCATGCCATGTTGGTTGGATATTAGTTAGATGAAAATTTTGTGTTTGGTCCACTTTAATGTGGCTTGTCCAACGTGATTAGAGGAATTAATGCATGTGGCATTCATGATTGAAAAATAGTCATTTACAACTTTAAAAACCAATGCTTAAATTTTAAAGGACTAAACAAAGGACTCTTTTAATAAAGAAATTTTGATGATGATTTTTTTGAAGAAATAATAACCTACTACCCACATTCAAAAAATACTCACAATGCAAAAGATGTGAAACTTGAAATTTTTTAAAATTCAATGTATGTTCGAAAATTAAAATTTCAAGAGTTTTAATTTACCACATGTAAATGGAGTTTAATGGATATGACATTCAAAAGAAAGTTGTAGATTATTGTATAACAACTTATGCCCTAAAATATTAACGTATTTTGGTATCATTTGAAATTATTATAATTTTCTAGGACAAAGTTGTATATTTGCACAATTTTGAAAACTCATTTTTATTTCATTAAAACACAACATGTGATGTATTAGGACAATTCTAAACATATTTAATAGCAAGTTGCAAAAAATAAAAATAAAAATTCTTTTATATGAAAAAGTCAAACGGATTCCAAAAGGACTTAAAGTCCTTGGATTTCATCATGTGAATGGTTCCTTTGAATGCAATTGGACATTTGGGGAACTATTATATGTATATTTTATGAAGCACATGAGATAAAAGGGGTATTTTTGTAGGCATGAAATAATGTAATATTAAGGGAATATTTGATTAACATTGGAAATATTCTAAATATATTTCTGGCATATTTTCATAATCCAATTCTTAGTAGTCTATTCACATTGAATTGAAATATATATATGAGATGAACCTTATATATTTCTTTTAGATGTCATTTGGGAAAGAAAGAATAACCTCCCTTGAATTAACAACAATTGAATTGTGCAAATTTTGAACATGTCTAGTAGGAATTTGAAAATTTACCATGACATTTGTGACACTGAAAAAATTCACGACACAAGTTTCAGATCTTTTTTCTCATTATTCTTTTTCAATGGACTTTTTTTATTCCCTTGATTTTTCTTTCAAATTTTTTTTCCCACCAATTTCTCTCTTATCACATCTTTCTAAGTTCTAATATTCACCTCTCACTTTTTCTAAGTTGTATGTAACCTAACTATAAAATTCCACCTTTCTTTTTAAGTTTTAATTTATTTTTAAACTTCTAATTAGGTCACTTCTTGTTTAGACCCACCTTCTTTCAAGCTTGTTTTCCCTTGCTATTGGTTTGTTCAATGGTTATTTGTTGCATCCTAACCTTAGGCCTAACATTTTCTTGTTATGGTGTTGTAAAACTCAAATTAAACACCTCTATATCCAATAGGATGAACTCTATAACCAACTTGAAAGTTGTGGTGAAATTTGTTGTTTGCATTTATAATGACTGTTAGAAACCATGCTTTGTTGAAGTTTGTTCTAACACGCTTTTTAACCATATGTTGAGATGTTCATTCAACTAGGTTCAAGGATTCAACTATTATCCTTGTTTTCTTTTCCTTCATTTCTTCTTCTTTTGTCTTTTTGATTTGTTTAGTTACCTCTTTGTTTAAAATTTTTTGTTACATAATCTCCAAATATTCATTAAATACAATAATGTGTGATTTATTGTAATCCACTAATGGTTCTATCCCTTGTATTTTCCTTGTAAGTAAATGGGGCAATGATAACAAATTTGTAAAGCACAATGCCTTTGGAGCTTGACTTGTAGGAATAGGCTCTTTAGTTTGAAGCTCATATGTAAATTGCTTTAAGTTTACTATTAACTCATTGTTTTATTATGCTAGCATTATCTCCTTAACAACAATAAAACATTTAGGTTTTTCACATAGTATCTTAAGTCATTAAGCTCATGCTTTTGGGTGCAGTCACATTAACATGAGCCACAACAAGTGTAACATGTGTTTAGTTTTTCACATTTAGAAGTGGTAATTTAATTTGATGTTGAAAGTATAAGATCTTTTTATATAGTAAGGTTCATAATACATAATTGGAACATGTGAATTGATTTTTAAAATATTTGATGAATAAAAAGTTTTCACAAGCATTCATTAAACATTATAACAATTTTTTGAAGTATTTGAAAAAATATTTTAAAAAATATTCCCCAAAAGTGATCCTCTAAGTAGATGGGTGTGGTTCATGTTATCCTGTGGGCTATTTACACCCACCATAATCATTTCCTTGTGGAGTACTTATTCTTGGAATATTTTAATAAAAAGTCTACATTTTTTTTAAAAATATTTATTTTATTATGTTAAGGTTTGTTTAAAAAAATGGTCAAAAATCTACCATTTCCAAGTTATTTTATTACTTAAAAAAATTAAATTTTTTTTTAAAAATGTAATTTCAAATTTATTCTCATACATGTTCCCATGATATATTATGAATGTTATAAAAGTAAATTCAACAATTTCAACACCAAATTAAATTATCATTTTAAAACATGAAAAAACAAACATTGGTGATAATTTTTGTGGTTCCTATTAATATGATTGCACCTTTTTGACAATTTTTTTTTTGTTTTAACAACTTTTGTTGTAATTACAATATTGACTAACTTTTTAGTAATTCCATATTTTTCCCACATTTGATACTCATTGTTTTCATCATATGAGTTGGGATTGTTTTCATCTAACATGTTCATGTCAATTCTAATTGTGTACATGTCATTGGGCCTAATAATTATGTTGTCAATGGCCTTTGGATTCAAAGGTTAGATCCTTATATTAACCCTAAACCTAAACTTGACATTGGTGTTGTTTTCACAATGAGGTTTTAAATGTTTTGTCAGCCCAATTGACAAAAATTGTTTTGTTTGATTCTTGATAATTGGATCTAACCATGTTTTTGTTTCTTTCCTATTTTAAATGGCTTGAAACAAATCACATATAAAGTGTGTAGCACATGAAGTGGTGTGAAAGCAAAATCACCATGTTTTGCCCAAGTGTTTGTGCTTATTCTATTGCCTCTAAGGTTACATGTGAACCATGCCCATTTAAAATCAATAAATTTCTTATTAGTTCAAGGGATGTCTCTTGGAATTGACCATGTGAAAAATGATAAGAATTCCTTAAAAAGCAAAGATGTCACCAATGTTTTTTTGCATTGCCATGCATGTCCTTGGGCTATAATTTTTGATGTAATCATCTTTTATCCTCACACCTTTAAATATGAAGAATCATGACAAAAAAATCCCTAGCTGTATTTATAACACAATTCATTGTCATCCATTCCCTAGATTTGGGGAATGGTCTTGTAAACTTATGAACATTTCAAGAAACAATTATTCTTCACCAAATGTTTGGTTAGTGGTGAATGTTTGGAGATAGGTTGTTTTACCCTATTTTACTATTTTCAAATTTGTGATGTAAATCAACAACATAATCAATCCCTTGATGTGAATCAATGATGGAAAACATAGGTTTGGAATAGACCATGTTATAATTGAGTATGGTTTGCTGCAATTATTGCCATGAAAGAAAGAGTGGATTTCAATGATCTTTTGAAGATATGCATCATTGTTAACGTTGGCATACACAATTTGTTTTCTAGATGGAAGGTGTCGGGTGAAGCGCCATGTTTGGGGTGTTCCCAAAATAATGGGCCTATGACAATGTAAAAATGGAATTCAACTACACATTTTGAGAATGTTTACCATCCATGGGCGTTACCCATCATAAAATTTTAGGCAAGTTATAGTGAAATTAAATGGACCAACAAGTACATACCTATAGATCACAATGTCTATGAGGGTGAAAGTTTTACTAGTGTTGTGGATGTATATGGTTTAGGACTTCAATGTAAATGTGTAAGGCCCATATACATTCATGTAACTACAAGTGTATAACACAAGATGTGTAAGTATGAAAATGTGTAGATCCATTTATGCCTTGTAAATCATGTAAGTGTAAAGGAAATACACTTAAATAGCTTTACATGGCCATGTAAAAAACAATGTAAAAATATGTAACTTCTATTTTGTGCAAAAGGGGGGGGTGTGGGGGGTGGTTGCCCAAATTTTCAATTTTTTTTCATGATGGGCCAATCAAAGTGGCCCATTGTAGCAACCCCCTCATTTTAAAATTTTTTTATTTGCAACACAACACATCTAGTTAAAATAATTAATATGAATCACAATAGACACCCAAGCTTTTGTAAAAACTTCGGCCAAAAATGATGACAAACAAAGTTAGGAATGGAAATTCTATTAAAACAATGAACATGTGAGGGAAGCATTTCCACATTACCGTCTTGGTAGTAAAAGTTTTTATTTGGAGTAGGACCAAAAACATTGAATTTTGTTTGTGAAAGACCAATCAAATGGCCCATTACAAAATAAACTTTTAGCTTTGGGATGCACCCATAATTAATTAATATGGATTGCAAATAGGTATAGTCATTAAAAATATATAGTATATGCACTTGCACAATTTTACATGCCACATACATGCCTATTTATATTTACATGCACAATGTTGGTTCTTGCATCCACTTTTGAAGAGTGTGGGTGGGTTTGAAAAGTGAAAATTTGTTTGCATTGATCAATAGTGTCTTTCAAAAAATGTCAATAAAGGTTATAGTTCATATTGGGCTTGTATTTTGAAAATAAAATTGTTTCTTGATAATTGTGACCATTTGAAAAATTGACCTACAAATTGTTTCAAAGAGTCCTACTTGATCAAAGTAAAATATGAATGGGGAAATTTCGCCTAAATAAATTTTTTCATGTGGTTTGAAAATCTATTCAAAAAGGTTATAATAGATCTTGGGCTTGCATGCCCAAGTTGGATGCTTATGTGTCATGGTGTTTCAAAGTTGGGACAATAAACATTTAAAAATTGGGAATGAATTTGCCAGAAGTTAAATATTTTCCATTTTAGTGTAGTCCAAATGGAAACCTATAAGAATAATTATGTACATGAATATTGCCTATAAAGGTTTGGTCCATCATGGGTTTTGAATCAAATTTGGGAGTGTTAATCACAATAAGACAAATCACACAATGTGGACACCCTTTCAAAATTGTATCTTTTATTTTTGAAAAATCACAAGGAAAGCACAATAATTGGATTGTCAAAAATAAAATTGGGAATAAGTTTTCATTACTTGCAAAGTTTCAATGCTCAAAATTTGATGCAAATGCATGATGTTTCAAAAGTCTTAAATTTGCATTGTCAAATTTGTTTTTGGGAATAGATTCCATTAGTTGCAAAGTTTCAATGCTCAAAATTTGATACAAATCCATGTTGTTTCAAGAGTCTTAAATTTTATGATTAAAAGATTCAAAATATTTGTTTGGACATGTGTTTTTTTGGGTCAAATTTTTTCTTCCCTTATCAAATGTGCACTAATCAATTTGAAAATTGGCAAGAATTTTGATTTTAATACATAAAAAAGAAAGAGAACCCAGAAAGTCTATGAAATTATTGTTTATATGTCTAATGTATTTATATTCTTGATATTTGGCTAAAAAGTGAAATTTGAGTTCAAAATCCAGAATTTTGAAAATGTTTCCCTTCAATTCTATGTGGTAAAAAACATAGATGCATAACATACATGTATTAATCAAATTGTAATGAAAATGTATTTATTTTTAGCACGCAATTGTAAACTAAATATGAAAGATGCAAAATAGTCCAACAAAGGAATCCTTGGAAAATGATTTTGAAAAGAGTGCCCTTGACTCCTTTTATTGTGTTTGGACTTTCGGACTGCAATCACATTAAACCTTTTTTCAGTTTGTTTTGGTGTAAGCAAGTTTGTCACATGTCTTTCACTAATAAAGTTTAATGTCATTTAATTGTGTTCACACTTATGTTACTTGGATTCAATTGAAGGGAGACACAAATATTCATGAATTTTCAATGCAATTTGGACATAAATTGGTCATCAATAGCACTTGACAAGTGTTGAGGCACATGCCATCATTTGTTGAACTATTATGCCTTGTGATGCATTTCATATTTTCATCTCTTGTAACTATGTTATGGGATGTTGAAGGTTATAATTTCAAATTCAACAATACTTGCATTTTGTTGCATTATCAAAGGTCAAGAGTTGCCAAATCATGTTTGAGAAATATTTTGTGTTTGATTAAATTACTAAGGCCATTTGTTAATCATCTTTACATTACATGTATTAAGTGTAATTATTTATAATTTATTTATTAATTGTGATTCATAGCAATGGAATTAAACTTTTGTCTCAATCATTTTTAATTTCAATTGTGGGGTATTGTTTATGTTTATTGTGTTGGAAAAGCAACAAAGTTTTTGCTTCTCTAATTCCTACGCCAAAATATGTTTGTTTTTTTCCAATAATAAACCTTGGTTCATACACACATGAGACAAATTTTATGGTTAGATTCAAGCACTATGATGTAAAAAATGTGATGTTTATTGTAGCACATATTTTACATTGTAATGGATAAAACCACAAAGTTTACATCATGCACATGTCTCATGACTTAGATTGAATCAAAGTTTTTAAAAATGTATTAAAAATGGTGTCACACCATCACCCTTTTAATTTGTAATTTTTATAAATTAGTTTGAACATTTTTATTTCACCATGCACATGGACACAAAGTGAATAATATTGATGATTTTAGATATATAATGATATAAGCTATCATATTTAAAAATATACAACATTTTTTGATTCATTAAGATTAATGGGAATGAAAATATAAAATATATTAAGGATGGAGTTCAAGATTGACTTTACTTCATCTTGGCTTAATGCACCTTAAAAAAAAAAAAAATTCTTCTATATTGTTCCAAGAATAACCATATTCTACTAAAGTAAACCTTGTAAAATTGTTGAAGCAACCCTTGGAATTGTAACTAGAACCACTAATTTTTTTCACATTTAACATAGTGTAATACATGTTAAGGCAATTGTTTGCCATATTTTGCTTTCAACCCTTATGTGGATTGGAACTTTTGCAACACCTATAAATTATATCACCTTATATATTAACTCAATATATTCACCCCCAAACAAGGTATGTTTTCTTTTGGCCTTGTCTACCTCTTTTTAACTCAATGCCCTTTACAAAGCATAATGGATAGGTCTTGTTGGGTCTACCTGACTTGCTCGGTGTTCCTAATAACCTGGCACAATTCCTTTTGGTGTACCTACAAGTCTAGTTATTCATACAATAGTGTTGCATTTCAAGGTAGGGTATTTTGAAAGCCAAAATGCTTGCCATAATTAGCATTTTAGTTCTCCGAACTCCTGGTGTTTTTTTTTTCTTGTGAAACCCTACATCAGATTTCAGAGGAAAAAGAAAAGGAAAAATGCACTGGTTATTACATGAGGCAAGGCCCTAGGGGGAGGGCATTACCAAAACTTGGGTAGTGTTTTGGCTCCACCTCATATGGGCCCTTTATTCTGGTAATGCTCTCTCCCTAGGGCCCTTACTCCCACAAGATGCACATGCCCATGTTGCCCATCCACATGTCCAACAAGTGCTCCACATGCTCCACGTCCAACTCACTTTAGTTGCTCCCTTCTCATCAAGTGCTTTGCTGACCTTTCTATCCATCACTAGGGCTATGACACCCAAACCATCAGATTTGAACAAGTTTTGTCATTGCCATCCATCCTCTTGCTCCATTTGTCAAGATAAAGTCTCTCACTTCTTTTTTCATTTCAATGCCATAAGCTTCTTCTGATTGCAAGCTTTCATTGCCTTCATTGTGTTGGTTATATACTATGTTAGTTTGATGGCATTTTGGGATTATTGAGGTATGATAGAACATTGTGACTCATATTAATTAGTTATGGGGGACTTTCAAAGTATTTTATTTCTTTTGTGATGGGCATCTTTGATTGGCCCATCGCCAAAAATGAAAAAAAAAGCTTCGAACAATCCCAAGTTAAATATTTTGTAATCTTCTCATTTAGGTTGATTTATATAGATTACAAGATTAGAACTTAGGCCAAATGATATGGGATAAAGTGAGGAGCTATTGGGAACATGTTGAGGGGATACATTGGGAACTTGACAAACATGTTGAGAATCCATTTGGACCAACAATTCTAATACCCCCACCATCCCCCCCAAAAAAAAAGAACTTGGGCCCATAGGTGCATGTTGCCTCACCTCATTGGCTCCAAGAATTGTTTTGGTTACTTGTGTTCTTTGCCATTTTTGGCCTAGGCTAATGGCAAAGGCATGAACTATGGGTGTATATTGTTTTGTAATTTTTGTTTGTCTATCCATCACCATAACCATTGCTCCATGGACCACCACTAGCTTTCGTTAAGATTTCTTGTTTAGCATTATGTTTGAGTTATATTGCAAGCACACAAATCCTAGAAGTTGTTAATAACTCTAGATTTTCATTATATACTTGTAGCCAACTATGACTAAAATAAACATGAACCTTTCGCCAATTATTTGTCACGTTTTGTTTTGGTGAGTCATAAGGTAAATCAGCCGGTGACCAAACACTTAAGTGTTCAAAGCAGGCTAGATCCAAGGGGAAGGTTCTATTTTTTTGGTGTCCAAACAAAACTTGAACCTCTCTTATTGGTGCATTAAAAATTGTCAAAAATGGAATATAATTGAGAAAGTTATGACCCCCCAAAGTGGAGAGGGTAAAAAAAACAAACTGTCAAATGTTACAGAACATTCCTAAACACCCAAAACATTCCTTGTATGTTGTTTTGTTGCTATTAGAGTTGAAAAGATGATTTGTAAAACTTCAAGTGGGGTTCCTGTAACATTTTAAATCTTTGAAAATGAATAAAAAATAAGAAAGTCATGAGATTTAAGAATAGGAGGGGTGCCAAAAAAAAGAAAAAAGAAAAAAAAAGTGTTTTGTAAGTTGAAAAGCTTTTTTTTTTCTTGTTATTTTTTCATTACTCCTTTTCCTTTGCACTTGAAAGATGATTTCTAAAGCTTGAGGTAATGCTCCCATAACATTTTAAATCACTTAAAATGAAGCACATATGATGAAGATATAAATAAATGTTGGATCATAGGCAGGTTATCGATGATGGGCCAGTTTACCCTAGCCAGTTCTCAACTTTTAAAAACTTCACTTAACCATACACCTCATGCTGCAACAGTTGTAATATTGCCAAAAGTGCACCTATACTTTCTTAATCAGAGTCAGTCATTCAATATTCCAAATTTTTCAAAAAGAAAGAAGGGTGTTTCTACAAAATGTGCTCTACCTAACACTACTACACACGAAGTCTGGTCTCTACAACCTTCACCATTCTAGTTAGTTGTTTGAAGAAATGGTCACATAAATTTCCAAACCTAGGGGGTAGGTAAGGCGAATATTAACTATAACTGCTTTGAATACTATTTTGGGTGTTAGTCATGAGTTGCACAGCAATGGTGTACAGATCCTGTGTCCTACCCTAAATACACCCAAGTGAGTATGTGTGTGTGGGTGTGTGAATGCACCCCATGTTTACTATTACCTCTGTCTTTACAACCTCTTCCTCACTCCAACTCTTCCACTGTGTTGGCTGTCAACTCATCCCCACGTCTTCTCTTTATGTAACCTATTGATCTCCTTTGTGTATGTGTTTCCTTGCACCTTCACTGGAGTGTTGTGGTCGTGATACTTAAAGATAGGCAAGTGGTTTGGTAGTAAAGACTGTTTTAAATAAATAAATAAATAAATAAAAAGAGTAAGCTAGGCAAGTGATTTATTTATGAATCTGTTTAAAACAATAGGTATAATGAATTGGTGAAGTCTCTTCAAGTTTACTTGCAGCTCCAGCTGCCTTTTACCAAATAGGCTAATTCCTATTGTGGATGATCACCAATATGGCTTCATCACATAATTGAAAGAAAACCGTGGAAATATGCAGAAGCAAAAGGAAAAAAGAAAAAGGAGGCTAATTGGTTGAATTTACTGGTGGCTAGAGAGAAAGAGACCAGATAGAGCTCATCAGACTAGGTTACTAGGCTAGGTGAAGGAAAAGGCATATTAACAAGGATCTGGATTCTGGTTGCAGCCAGAGGGTTCTCTACTACAGAGAACATCCCATGGCATTTGCTTTGAATCCAAAGAATTACCTTATCATCATTAGCCAAGGTACATAACATTACTTACAAGCTTCAGGACTAATGCAGCTGATAATAGTATACACCCAGCCAGCCAATTTTACAATTTATGAGTGTGCTAAGTGCTAAACATGCTACTACTCCAATGTGAAAGAAATGTCCTCATATAAGTTCACTGGGTACCTGGATCCCCAATGCCCATTCCTTAAAAGAAAGGAAGAAACCTGATGTTTGACTTAGGAAATGATGGTGCCCACTGCCTAACAGTACATGGAGCAAGGTCTTTTTGCCTATTTCTGATGAAGATAGTGGGTATGTGATTTGTCAATTATTACACTTCTGTGGTTTGAATTCTATGTTTAGTTTCAATCTTAGGGTTCAAAAAAAAGTGCTGGTGCTAATGCAAATGAAAACTTGATCCATAGCAAAGAAGAAGAGGAACAAATAGAGCAACTTGAAGAAACGCTGCCAAACTTAATTAAAGAAGAAACAGCCATCCAAAAGGTGGAAGAGAAGGACAAAAAGAGAGGACCAACATCCTGGCAAGAGACAACATCTAGAAGCACATCAATGGGAGCAGCAAAAGAAAGCAATAGGTACCCCAAAAGGGGTCACCTAGGACCTAAAATCTTCATGATCACATGAAGAGTATTGAATAAGAAGATAGGTGGAAAATTTAAAAATCACCCAATCTAAATGTGGTCTCCTTGACAACAATGGCTCACCTCAATACGGTATAGCAGCTTGAACTCAATGTAGATTCACTGAGACCCTTTGCCTATAAATTCAGTGCAAAAATAACAAAAGAAAACCTCTTGAGCCTTGGACTAATCATTTTGTGTTAACAAATTGATGAAAAAATTTGTTAACTTGTTGGCAAGAGGGAGAACCCATGTCTTCAGGGTGTCGATCATGGTATAAATTGTCTTTTGCCTAGGTCACAATTGTCATGACCTCTCTTCAAAAAAATGACATCTTGTGAAATTAATTTGTTTGAGTAGGATTTGCGTTAACAACATCAATTAGATTGCAAATCTAAATTGATGTGAGCATGGTATTGACATGTTGACATGAAGACTAGAGGGAGGATGATGGGAGGACATGACACTTAACATTTTTAGCAATGGAGTCAAAAGCATCTTGAACAAGATCGTGGGTAGCAATATCTTCAACTTGTGAAAACATCACAAAAAAATATTTTTGTTGACTTTATAATCTGGCCATAGATGCATTGGGTGAAATCACAAGTCGTTAGATGATTGAAGCCCAACTTGGGGTGTAGCACTAAAAAAAAATCTGAAACCATACAAAACGTTAGGACAATTATGGGAGTGGATACCAAAGACTTGAACTTGCATTTGCACATGATCTAAGGCGAGTGAGAGATGAGGTTAGAAAACATGTTAGAAATGATGCTGGAAAAGAAATGTTAATGTAAAACTCATTATTTCCCAAATTTTACTCTTTTTAAAAGAAAAGTAGGCCCTCTTAATTCTTTTGTCTTTGAGAGCTCTAGCATTTTCACAAATAGGCCTTTGTATCTTGCCATTCTTTTAGATTTGCATGCCAGTTTCAAAGAGGGCAAAATGATGATGCAAGTTTCACTTCCAAAAAAAGACAAGAACGAAACAAAAAAGGAGGCAAATAAAGAATCTTAGCAATTTCACAGAGTTCCCATGACCTATGCATTATGACAACAACAGCAGAAGATCACAGTTATTGTGGAGTAGGCAACAAACACGTCTAGTGGGGGATACTCTCAGATCTGATAAACCCGTGTGCACACACTGGGGTAGCAAATGTAATAAATATCAAGTGCAGTTAGCAGCAGCAGCAAGCTAATAAAAGGTGGGTCTGGTCTGTCTGTGTTTGTTGGTAGTGTGTCATGTGGTGTGTATCAGCCATATTTAGTGTGTGTAGTGTTTCTAGACACTCTTGTTGCTATCTGTAGGACTCTCTATTGTTTTGTTTGTTGGCTTTGCCTACCAAGGGAAGGATATTGTGTTCAGATTCATTATAGAGTATAGTAGCTTAAGGGATTTTGGCCCCTAGGTAATAATAATAGATCTATTTTTTCTATGAGGATTTTTGAAAGATAATATTTTGGCTTGTGTTGAAACTTGAGATTAGTTACAGAGTTATAATATCTTGAAGGATTTTGGTTTCTTTTAGAGGATTTTTTTAAGATTCTATTTTTGCATGGATGGTGAAACATTTGTGTTTTCATAATTCTTCTTTTGCCTTCAGATACTTTTTAATGTAAATGGCAAGGCCACAGTGTGACACACCGCTTGGTATTTACAGGTTTGTGGTAGTGAATCTAAGTATCTCTCTACCTAGCTCTCTATCTGAAGATCATTGCTAGTCTCTGTCATGGACATGAAACCTGTTTTTTGAACTCTACTCTTACATTGATATTTCTTCCCAATGCACTACTAGTCCTCACAATAATAGTCTTCTATGCCCAAACTTATTCTGTTGTAAAATGTTTGCCCATTGGTCTGTCACTGATGTTCTTCGGAGTCTGCAGTTCCTCACAATATATTCCACTGCTATGCCCAGATGATCTAGAGTACAACCTTTGGAATATAGCCTAGCCACAATTCATCTTGGTGTTGTTCACTGAATCAGTTCCTAGGGAGTGCAGAGAACAGAAACTGCTGGGATGGTAGTTTCAGATTGTACCTGTCCATGCTTTACAGTGTTGTTTGTGCGTGGAACTCTGATCACGAGCTCTCACTCAGTTATGTGGTTTCTTTTTTGTTTGAAATGAGTGGGTTGTTTTTTTTCTGGGTAGGGCGTGTTTTTTATGACAAAAGCTGTGGTCTTGAAGTCTAATTTTTGTTGTTGAAGAAGGGGGTTTTGGTTTTGTGATTCTTGTGTTTTGGGGAAGGACATTGAGATCCTTGAGGTGCACGGTAGTTTCATATCTGTTTGGGTATAGGAAACTTTAGTCTTGTTTTGGTTGCAGGTGTGCACTGCTTTTTTGTAACGAGGGTGGTTTTTCCGTGGGGGTTTACAAGATCTAGCACAGGCAGGTCTAGCTAGTACTTCTTAGATTATCGTCAAAAATTCAATGGGCGAATTCTGGATCTGAGCCAGTCTTCATCAAGGTGTTGGTGAATGATCTTCGGTGCAGATTCCAGATCGCTTGCTTGAAGACTCCAGGCCAAAACCTATGGTGTCAGTTTGTCGGGAATAGCAGCTTTGCAGTGCTTCCGATTGCATCCCCGACAATCTCCACATCTCCGCGGCCATCAGAAGCACCCAATCTTTGCTGCCTAATGTGTGACGGGATGGTAGCCGGAAAGAAAAGAAAATGTAGGATCTGGGGCGTCTCCGATCCAACTAATGAGATGTTGATCGCCAGCATGAGTACTCTTCTTGAAGCAAACAGTACTTCACGTACTTGGAATTCAGGTGTGAGATCTATTTGAGGTTTAAAGCTACAGTACTACTACTCCCGTGAATGATGAAGCTGGAGATTAAAGTTGCAGCGTTTTCCTTACAACATTGTGGTCCTTCTTTTGCAGGAGTACTGCTAGTGGGGACGATCATCAGCAGCTGTGGACGTCATGAAGGCAGGCACGGTCATGGAGCTTATGGTTCGTGTTCAGCTTGAACCTCTTGCCCTAACATGAATCTTGTGCAGATTTATATATGTGTGCATTCATGCATTACTGATCCTGCATCTTTGGTTTCCTCATGCTCTACCAAGATGATCTTGATTCTTATCATAGTACTGAGACGTCTATCTCCAATTCAGTTCCTGGGAAAGAATGCTTCATATTGCGTTCTTGTCCTGGAATTGCAGCTTATGTAGATCATCATGCTTCAACAACAGTTGATGAGGTCGGGAGGCCATGGGAGGATTTCTAGCAATTGTCTCTGCTGAAGGTCTTGGATACCGGAGGCTGATCATTCCTGAAACCAACTGATTATAAGCTGCTTGAGAGTTAATCAGCACAAAACTAAAGAGACAGCCACTAGGATTGCAGCTGCAATGCAGGAAGGTGAGAACCTGGAAGAATTTGTAGACATATGATGAATTATATGTGAGTAATTTGGTCATAAATTCTTCCAGGTTCAAATTCCTTCCTTCTTACTGACAGAGTTCTTTGATTCAATCACTAACAGCACTAGGCAAGCTTCCATTGTGTCTGGAGGTAAAACAAGATCTCCAGCTGCTACCATGATTCTCTGGCCTGCAGTACTACATGACACAATCCAGATTGTGTTTTTTGTGCTGGCCACATTTGTTGAGAAACCCTAGGCAAGCTGCTTCCAGCTTATTCTAGAGTTTCTTTGAACAATGACCTCTCTACTGAATCATGGTAAAAGTGATGGCATTCTAGCCTTGTAGAGTGCAGTACAACTCCCAAGATTTTGGCAGAAGCTGGACTAGATTTAATTCATCCTCCTGTTGCAGCTTCTGTATACACAACTAACCCCCAACACCTGATAACATCCTAGCAAGTCCACACTACATTAGATTTTGATACAACTGGTGAATATATATGAACTTTCCAATTTTGCAATAAATTTCATGTGCGGGTTGCTGTTCAGGATGCTTGCGCATTTATCTTCTTAGCCCTACTTAAATCACGTTTTTTCTCTCCTTCATTCAAATCCTTTGTGGGAGACAAGCTTCCCTGAAAAATTAATTAAACTGTACATTGTTGCAGTAAACTTTGCAACACAATTCAAATTGTGTGAAGTGCCAAATTGTATGTAAATCACTCCAGGGATTCAGAGATCTGCAAGCTTTCTTTGGAACTCTTTGGAAATCCTTGAATGGATCTGATCACTGTCAACATAGATATTAGGTTTTATGCTCAAAGTTCTTAGACAATAATGTAGCATGATGTCCTCAGTCATTCTCCTAGACAGGAAGATGGGGAACACAAACAGTGGTGACACATATGGGGCCTGATCTTAGTCTGATCACCAACCCATCACCGAGCATATTGATTGAACCCTATTTGAGCCTATACTTCATGCTACAGTCCGTGCAAGATGCAAATCACCCCTATTGAACTCTGCAGGGATAACAGAGAAGTGTCAGGGAAGTAGGCTTGTGGTAACAACCGGATCCTACTTTCCTGTAGTGCATCTCACAAGAAACTGCAAAACATGTCAATTTTGTTGTTCTGCACAGAACATCAGAACATGAACTGGAGAGTTCTGTGCAAAAACGATGCTGAGCACAAAACAACAAACCCATGAAGTTCTATGAGGGGAGTATAACGTCCTGCACAGTCCCCAGTTCCCAATCCAGTAGCTTATAGCATATGAGATTGTAAAACTTGGAGGCAGGCGGGATGAGATTTGCCTCTGAACTGACATGGGCCGCAGATCAGAAGACAAACTTTTGTGATCCAACTTGGAACTCTAAGGTCCCAGATGATGAGAAAAGGAAGACTTTTAGGTGTTTTGAAGCTTTGGTGTGTGATATTTGCTAGAACTGCTGGGGCATGGCTGCTGCTACTTAACTCTTTGAACTTCCAAAAGTGCACGCTCAAATACGTGCAGATTTTATTATGACATGATGCAGCTGATCATGCCAGAGATCCTTGCGTGTCCCGGCCAGATCCATGTGTTACTTCATCACTGGAGCAACAAGCCATCGTGTACTGGCTCTGCTGCTGCTTATGGCAAGTTCAAATTTCAAACAACCAACTGTTAAAGATAGGAAATGTTCCATGAAGTTCCCACAACATGAACTCACAGTTCACAATAACAACTAAACAGTGAACGTTTCTCAAAACGTGGGACCAAATGAACTCAAGAATAAATCTCTCTCCCTCTTGGGTAGAGCCAGTAATAAAGTTAGTTGTTCAGACTGGTCAGCAACAGTTGAAATAGGAAATGTTCCATGAAGTTCACACAAAATGATCTCATGGTGTTCACTGACTGGTGAACATTCTTTTCAAATGTGGGACCAAATGAACTCTATATTGTTTCCATTAATCTCTCTCTCCCTTAGTGATGATGGGTAGAGCCCGTAACAAAGTTATAGCTAGTTCAAACTTCAAACCAGCAACAGTTCAATTTGGAAATGCTCAATGAAGTTCCCAAAAGATGAACCCACATTAACACTTTTGGTACGCAATGTTCCATGAAGTTCCCAAAGAACAGACTCACACTGACACTTTGTAGGAAATGTTTCCAAGAAGTTCCCCAAAAAATGCTCACATTACCACTTGGTAGAAAATGGTCCATGAAGTTCCCAAAAAAACAAGCTCACATTAACACTTGGTAGGAAATGGTCCATGAAGTTCCCAAAAAAACAAGCTCCCATTAACACTTGTTAGGAAAAGGTCCATGAAGTTCCCACAAAACAAAACTCACATTGAGGTAGGAAATAGTCCATGAAGTTCCAGAAAACCAAACTCACATTAACACTAGTTTAGAAATGTTCCATCAAGTTTGCAAACAAATGAACTCACACTAACACTTGGTGAACATTCCTCAAAATGTGGGAGCAAATGAAACTCTGGATGGTTGGTTAGTCCCTCTTCCTGATGGGTGAGTAGAGTCAATAATAAAGTTTAGCTAGGAAATGCCCATGTGGCTCAGCTAGAGGCTCAAGGGTTTGCTTTTGGTGGGCAAAACAAGAATAGACTGAACAAAATGTATTGGGTTGGTTTAATTGTAGTGTCAGCAGAGTGTAGGAAGGATTGTCCTCCCTCTAAAATTAAACCTAATATAACACCGTCATCTTTCCAAATGCTGTTCTTATTACAGAATCGACAAAAGTAGCTGGCTCCAAATTTGGTAAAAGAGCGAATGCTAATCTCTGCCAGCATGAAAGAGTTTAGCCAAGTTTGACATTCAATTGGCGGCAACTTACTTATTAGATGAGCTATTAATAACAATTTTTTTTTGGGGGCCACTGTTTTGACGTTTCGAAAGGACTGGTCTTATAAAGTAGGCCTTGAAATTGAAGGGCACCTTTGTCTTTCCGTCCTGAGGCCTACTATTGAAGTGCCTGTCCCATGAAATCTTGGTGGAAAACATGGTCATCCCAAGTGAATGTCTATAACAGATTTGAACTTCACAACAATAAGAGATAATTTTCACTGTCCCACAAAAGAAACTCCCATCAAACAATTTAAGGTTTCCAAACTTAAAACAAGTTTGAAATTGATGATTTTGCTAACTAAAATCATGTTCGCAACAAGTGTTGTTGACAAGGATGCAAAGTATGGTGTGCCACAAATGCATGAGATGATAAAATCCCATTTAAGCTTCATGCCTCTCCAGATGGCTATTGAACAGTCTCTAAGCTCCTATGATGCAAAATTTGTAGCAATTTGACCTCAATGTGTCAACAAACTAATGAACATTGTTTGAACAAGCTCTACCATTGAACTAGTAACATGTCCCACTTCCATCCTCTTCTCCCAAATCAAATTCAATATGCTCTAGCATATTGGATAGTGAAGCACTTATTGATCAAGCAAGTCATCACAATAATGATGAGGATTGAACACCTTTGCCGTATTGTTTAAATTGGAAAGTCTAGGAACCTTTCGTTCAAAGACTCTAGACTAACTTGCCAATGTATTTGCGCCATTTGTTGCAATACTTACCATTTGATCCTTATTTGACCCTCTTGAATCCATAAAGGAAAGAATCTTGCATTGTAGACATTGGTAGATGTTCCATAAATGCAATATTATGTAATTTCAAAAACATAGTTTCTAGGTGGCTATGCACCTTTAATATTATATGAGGGCATATTCAAGGTTGGGGTTACAAAAAAAGGAAAAATGGCTTCAAGACTTTTGTGGGACTATTTTTTGCAAATAACATTTACTTGAAACAAATTTAAGTGAGAAACATTGAATATTCCAATTCAAAATAATTCGTTTTGGTAGCGAGTTTTCACATTTAGATATAATTGTGTATCAATATTTTGGTTTATAGCCAAAAACATAGAAACGACTAAAAACTCCAAAATAAGTTTTAGTGGACAATTAAACATGTTTTTTTGGCAAGACTATTTCTTGCATATGTGACTTGCACCTAAAGCTAAACATTTTGAACCCATTGAACATAATGTTTTTGCAAAATGGTTTTTAAAATGAGTCCTTTACCTTACAACCCTTTTTTTCAAAATTTCAAAACTTTGAAATTTTTGTATGATTTGACTTTTCATCAAGTTCATACAATGAACATGTACTTTCATAGAAGGGGGCATGTTTTTGTTATACAAAAAATTTGAATCAATTATATGACTTTATGCAATCTTTTTTATTCCTTAAAAAAGATGCATTTTAGACTTGATACATTTAGTTTATAGGACTCAAAATGACATTTACATAGTATCCAAATTATTTCAAAATATTTTTATTAATGTAACAAGACATCATTTTATCTATTAACATACAACAATTCACTACAATTATAATAATGTATGATAAACAAGAATCCAAAGTTGTCCTTTGTACTCTTTGGAAAAAAATCATTCCCTTTTGGTACCCCAATCGTGAATACACTCATGATGTGATAAAGTTCATATACAATAAAACATTTTTTTAATTGTGATTTTCTTTTTTGTCCACCATTAGATTTCCTTAGATCTTGATCAAATACTTGTGCCATTGTAAAAGGACTCTTTCATTGACATCATGTTCGTATACAAAACATATTCATTTCCAACCATGCAAGGAACTTATAAATGTTGGCCTAATCTACATAATTTCATAACTAGAGATATCTAGAGAATATTATACGATGTGATACTTGAGCTTCATTGTCACAAGGACATGTCCCTTCTTTGCATCTAAAATTTGATTTCAATTAATACATTTTTAATAGGGGCTTGACTTTGTTACTCTTTTATAGCCGACCATTGGGCTTGTGCAAATTTGGAATCATTGTGAAGTTGAGAAATCTTTTTATGTATTATACTAGGCACTAATTTCCCCTACCCCAAGGCTCATCCATAGAGTATTTCACAAAGAACTTACACTTGAACATTTGAATTTGATCAACAATGTGCACATACAACCACGAAAATTATTTTTATTAACCATCTTTAAACTCATAATGATTATGTTTAGGCCTTTTAACCTTTTCATGCTCTACAATAGAAACCACCAACTCATTCTCAAGTACTAAAAGTTCAAGACTTGTATAACATTTAATTCCCATGGAAATAAACCTTGTAACTTGAAACTTGCATAAAAATTAGGGTTTTTCCCAAGTTGGTAATTGGAAAATGAATTGAAATGTCATTTGTTTTTTCCTTATCTATTAGACAATGCATTAACTTACAATGAGATTAATAAGATTGATCGATGAAATTAACTAGTCACATTTGAAGGGGTGTGATGGTTCACTTGAACATTACATAAAAGATTTTCCTATACCGAGATATAATGAGAAAACATAATAAGTGCTTAAGTTTCTTTTGTCCTCTTCATTATTTTTGTTTCCTTCTTTGATTTTGTATTCCAAACAAAATATCAAACCTATGAATTTCATGGTTGTAATTTCAAAAATGTTTTATTCAGCGACAACACATTCAAGTTAATAAGACAAGAAGAAAAGTAGGAAGGAGAAATTTTGAGATCCCTTGCCATACATGAATAAAAATTAATCAATTCATGGATAATTTGACATAAAATTATCAAAATTCTCTCAAGAACATTATCAATCCATAATTGATAATCATAATGTCATCTCTTACTACAAGCCAAAATATGAAAGCTTGTTCTATTGAAAGGTTCAAGAGTATAAATTATCTCACATGGAACATGAAAGTTGAAATGTTTTTCAAACGGAATGATATATCTTCCATGGTGGATGGGTTAAATCCCAATCCTAGAAACATTGATCTTGTAGCACCTCATGCACGGACTCTACATGATGATAAAACACGGTCAATATTTTCCCACATTGTGGAGATGTTCAACTTCATTTGGTTCAAGCTTAGAAAACCTTGAAATGGGGTATGGACAAAATTGAAACAAATCTATGAACACACTAATCATGCTTGTATTCAAAGAAAATTAATAACCATCAAACTTTTGGAGGTTCATCTAATTACAAAATTCTTGGAGGATTTTCAAGGGGTACTTGATAAAGCAACATCATTCGGCTTAACTATAAGTGATAAGTAATCAATCATTTTATTATTAGTGACCCTTCCCCCATCATTTTGTCCATTTATTTCCACACATGGTCATGATCCAACTTTCGCTTTTGCGGTCATTGTTGCATGCTTATTATGAAACAAGGCATTAAATCCACCTCCTAATTAACAAAATTCAACTACCTTTTATTAAAATAAAAAAGGACATTTTTCAAGAAAGAAATTTTCTTCAAATCCTTTGAATAAGGTTGCTAGTATTCCCAACTTCAATCCTAATAAAACCATTTGGAACAAAGCTGATTTTGAATTCAATTATTGTCACAAGAAAGGCCATTTTGCCAATGAGTGCCAAAAACAAGCTTGTGGCTGAGCATGGAGAATTCCGAACATCAAACATAAATCAATGTGGGTAAATCATCATTCACCAACCTTCAATTTTTCTTGCCCATTTTAAATCAAACATTAATTTGGCATTTTGATTTAAGAGTAAAGGACAACCAAAGACTTCCAAATAGTCTAGTGTTGGTTTATGGTGTTTTCAAATTTCATAGGGGGTGGTATATTTTGTGGTTGATATGGGGATTTGGTTTTGAATGTAAGAAGTGTAGAAATAGCTTTTACCCAAAATGACTTGAATAATTGGGCAATTTGAAGCATATTTTTTGTAACTTTGACAAAGGTTTGGTTTTTCCATTTAGTAATACCATTTTGTTTAAGTGTGTATGGTATTGTAAATTGGTGCAAAATACCTTGAGCAATACAAGATGCTTTAAATGCAAAGGAAGAATATTCCCCCCCCATTGTTGGTGTGTAAAACTTTGATGATTTTATCATTTTGTTTTTTCACCAAGGCCTTATACACTTGAAACATAGCAAAGGCCTTAAATTTATGTTTTAAATGATGAACATAGGTGTGTCAGGAATAATCATCAATGAAAGAAATCAAATATTTGGCAACCCCAAGTGAAAAGTTTCCATGGGGCCACATATGTCGAAATGCACCAAATTAGGAATGGCATGAAATGGGTGAAAATAAATCCTTGCACTCTTTGCCATAATACAACCTTCAAAAAGTGGAAGTTGTGTGAAATCCGATAAAATGGGCATAATTGTACCTTTTTTTATTTTGAATTTTTTTCATAAAAGAAATATTGAGGTGTGCCAACCTATGGTGCCATTGGATAGTTTCATGTGTGGGTGCAAACGAGATATCATGAGCCACACCTGCACCTTTGGTGATTCCTTATTGGGTGTTTGTTCTAAAATATTCTTTAAATATTTTGAACAATTTTTAAAAAATAATCTTGAAAAATCTTGAAGATTTTCATCACATGATTATGTTATGGTTTACATCAAAACTTTGTTAAAAATTATGCCATTTTCATTAAAGTTCAAGCTCATTCACAAGTTTTTTTACTCTTTAAAAACATTAGTTATAATGTTTTCAAAGTGTTTTTGGGTGTTTTTCATTCATAGATTGATTTCATACTTTTAGAATATATATATCAATACATTGAAATAACATTATGTAAAAGTAATTCCATTTGGAGTTCCTTATTTTTTTTAAAATGTTGGATACACAAAACCAAACACTTGTTAGAATTGTTTGTGTACGCATTAGTGTGAGTGCACACATGTATTTTTATAGAATCCAATAATAAAGCAAGATGTATTATTTTCATTGTATTGGTAATGGTGGCACCAAATGCAATGCCTACTAAGTATAAAACATCACAAATTTAGTATGCAGTGAATTAATAATGAAATTGTGCAAAGTTTGTTCATTAATAGGTTTGTACATCTTACACATCAATATCATGCATTGAAAACACGTTTGACACATGGATAAATGTGTTACAGATGAAATACAAACCTATGAATGAATGAATGAATGTCATAGGAATTTCGCATCTTCTTGTATGTGTCAAATGTGTTTCCAATGCATAATATAAGTGTGTGAAACGTATGAATTATGAATGAACAAATTTTGCATGATTTCCATTATTAAATTGTGAAATGTTAAGTTTGTAATGAAAATCCACTTGAGGACATTATAAATGCATCTGTACACTTCTTAGTGTAAAAATTTTAAGTGAGCAAAATGCGTAATGAAATTCAACAAAATTGACATTTTAAATGAATAGACACATTAAAAGTAGATTCTTTCCCAAGCTAGGCACATGCAAAACATTTTTAATGTCCACAATTTTCCCAATGTGGATTTAAATAAAAACAATGTTGATATCAATGGCTATTTGGATGCTATTATCACCTAGAAACACAAATTAGGTGCAAATGAAATACAATGAGCTAATGGGATGACTTAAAAAAAGGATTACATGTTTTTTTGCCCAAAAATAATTTTTTCATACGAATGAATTTTGGAACAATGTTTTTTGCAATTTTTTATAATAAATGCTTTTAGTTGTCCCAATACAGGACATGTTTTTTTCAATAATTTTTTAATAAATATGAATTTTTTAAAGTGTCCCGATTCTTTGTAAATTTAGGGTTCTATTTTTTAAATGATAACAATTTCAAATCATAACCAAAAATTCATTTTTTACATTTATATGTTTTCTTTTATAATAAACTATAACTTTTCTTAACACATCATGTAAATTATACCCTATTTATATGTGGTAAAAGACTTTCAAAGTTCTAAAATTCATGATCAATTTTGGAAAGTTCATTCTATATTAATTTTTTTTAAATTGCACATAATTTAAGGTATGAATGTTTTTTGAATGTGGATAATGTCTCTATCCTCTTAATTTTTTTCCATCAAAATGTTTTTATTGTATGAGTCCTTTTGATAGTCCTTTGCAAAATCAACTACTTTTGACATAGTAGGTATTCATTTTTAGAGGTCTTAAATCAAAACTTAAACTTAAAATTTCATCAAACGGCTTTTGGGGTTGGATTCTTTAACATTCATATGAATGAAAAAACAACTTGCCATGAATTCCATGGTTTTAAATGGTAAAACATAAATATTTCTTTAATTTTGATTGTTTATTTTTGAGTCCAAAATAAACACCCTTTTTGGCTCGTTGGATTGTGATTACACTTGATTGCATGTTTTGTAATAATTAATATTTTTTAAACCATGCCTTTCTTGAGGTCATGTGGGAGCTTGTTGATTTGCCACCTCATTGCACTACCATATCTTACAAATGGATTTTACATGATAAGTATATTGTAGATGGTTCTCTTGTTCAACATAAAACATGCCTTGTTGCTCAAGGTTTTTTGTAAGTACCCAACATGGATTATGACAAGATTTTTTCTCTAGTCATCAAAATGATTTCTCTTTGAATTTTCATTGTTTTAACCACCAATTATGACCATGAAATCCATCAAATGGATGTAAACAATACATTTTTACATGGTGCATTAATTGAAGAAATTTACATGCACTAGCCCCCGAGTTTTAAACAACTTGGAATTGAAAATAAAGTTTGTTGATAGTTACATACTATATATGGTCTCAAACAATCCACTTGCATGTGGTATGAACGTTTTAATGAATATTTATTACAAGTTGGTTTTCTTAAAAAAAAACTAATCCCAATGTGTACATTAAATGTTCCCACCACATGTTTGCCATTTTGGGACTTTATGTTGATGACTATAATATCTTAGTTTCTAATAATATTTTATTTTTAAACACTACAAAAATAAAATTATTAAATCTTTCGAATTGACCAACAATGGGGAATTTCATTATTTTTTTGACATTTAAGTCCATTGTAATAGGCCAAACAAGACCATTCAAATTAATCAAGAAAAATACATGGAAAATTTTTAGTAATTTGGGATGGAAATTTATAAACCAAGTTTAATGTTAATGCCAACTAGTTTGAAACTCAGTTTTTAATTTTTTTCCCTATCTGATGTTGAAGTTCAAGACATGGATTCAATTCCTTACATTAGTGCCATCAATAGTCTCATCCATGTGACCACTTACATTCAATTTGATATTACATCTGTAATCAATATTGCCTAGTTTATGGCCAATCCTTGACCAACTCACTAGTCTACTATCAAACATATTTTTCATTATTTGCAAAATACCTCCAACTATGGCATTCAACATTGTGGCTCCACATCTTCTCTAACTAGTTATATCATTGGTTGGGTGCAAGTACATAGATAGGAACTAACGGGATTACTTTACAAAAGGAATGTGAATCATTTTTCACTTTTTCATATGAAAGAATTTTTGAATGAAATCTTTTGCAACTTGTTATTAAAAATACATATAGTTGCCCCAATAGATCACATGTTTTATGTTAATCATTGTTGAATAAATATGAATTTTTCAAAGTGTGTAAATTTTTCTAGATTCTATGTTTCATCTTGAAAATTTATCATAATTTTGAATCATACCAAAATATGTTAACTACTTTAGGCTTTTGTTTTTTATATCATAAACCACAGCTTTGTTTTGTATGTCATGCGCATTACACCCCATTTACATTTGGTAAAGGACTTTTGAAATTTTGAAAATTTGAAAAATACTTTTAATTTCTAAAAATTTAAATTTCCATACCTTTTAAATTGTGAATGTTTTTTGAACTTGGGTAATAGGTTATTACCATCTAAGTTTTTTTACCATCAAAATTATGTTATTATAATAGTTAGTCCTTTGTAAAATTAACCACAATTTGACGCAACACCTATTCAAGTTCAAACATCCTTTTTACAAGCCAAAACCCAAAATGTTGATGAATTTTTAGTTTGAATTCCTCAACATTCATATTAATCATTTAGCACAATTTGGAATGATTAACATAACTTTAAAATGTCAAGAAAAAACATATGTAAAAAAATTCACAATTTTCTAACATGCTTTTTGGCTCTTATTTTTATACTTGCACTGAGTTGGTGTGATGCAAATTGGATAGGTGATGTGCAAACCAAAAAATCCACTTTTGGGTATGTTTTTACTTTTGGAAAGAAGGTGCAAACGAGATACCATGAACCACACCCGTCCCTTTGGGTGAATGCTTATTGGGTGTTAATTCTAGAATATTTTTGGAATATTTTGAACAAAAGTTCTTTAAAAAATCTTTAAAGATCTTTAAAATTTTCATCACACTACTATGTTATGATTTACATCAAAAATTCACTAGATATATGTTATTGTCAAAAATTTCAAGTCCATTTACAAGTCCTTTTATTACTTAAAAATACTAGTTATAATGTTTTCAAAATGCTTTTGGTTATTTTTCATTCATTAGATTGATTTCAAACTTTTAAAGTATATATACCAATACATTGAAAATAACATTATGTGAAAGCAATTTCATTTGGAGTTTTTTTTTTTTTAAATGTTAGATATACAAAACTAAGCACTAGTTACAATTGCTTGTGTACATGTTAATGTGACCACACCTAGGAGAGTTATTTCCTAGAAGTCTCAAAAGTAACAATTTGTGGTTTTATTATCTATAGAGAGTAGATATATTGTTGCTACTACTATTGTTAAATAATTCACTTGGCTACATTAACTTCTTGGAGACCTTGGCTACTACTAGATGACAATCTTCTATGATAACCAATCTTGTATTGTTTTGTCCAAAGATCTGAATTTTCATGATCATTTTAAACATATTGAAATTCAATATCATTATTTGTGTGACCAAGTTGAGGTGAAATTATTGGTTTATATTTCTATTGAAGCCATGGTTGCCAACATATTGACCAAGGCTCCCCTAAAGCCTAAACATTGTTATTGTTGCCACATGCTTGGCCTTTTAGCCAAGCTTTTGATTGAAAGGGGTAAATAAAAGAATAAGAATAATAGTTTATTTCAATCTCAGTTATCATTAAACAAGAGTATTAGATAATGCATTAACTTATAATGAGATTAATGGAATTGATTAGTGAGATTAATTAGTCACATTTGAAGGGGTGTGATAGTTCATTTGAACATTATATAAAAAATTCTCTTGCATTTGGACACAATGAGAAAACATAATAAATGTTCAAGTTTCTCTGGTCCTCTTCACTCTATGTGTTTCCTTCTTTGGTTTTGTATTTTCAACATTCTTGGTTTCCTGACTAGTTTAAACAAAGTTGACTAATGAATTGTGACTAACATGGTCACATCAATACTAGAAGAACCAAACATAGGTGTAGATGAACTAGACACCATAGTATGTGAATTATATCCATTGGAAATGAAAACATGTGCACTAGGATGTGTTCATATTATTTGGAACCATAATTTACTTTTTTGAAATATGGCTTGAAAAATTGATGCATTGATATAATGTTTATTGTAAATGTTTTGCATAGACCCCTTCATTATGTATTAGTAAGAGATGATAACAAAAAAAATGGGATGCAAAAAATAATATTTGTTAATAACCAATTTTTTTGTTGGTTAAAGGAATTTTAAATTGTGTTGAATTTATTTGAAAATGACATTTTTTGAAGATTTTTTTCAATGCATCTTTACATAATAGTATTATGCAACATCATTTTTTGAAAAATTCACAACCTATAAATCATGATTTTTTAAAAAAAAATCCTTAAATTGATCAATTATATTATGTTACATCAATTTGATTAGCTAATCCACTCCTTATAATTTTTTTGTTTTTGTGACATTTTTGGTTCTTAATAATGTGAATGCACCTATTGACCACAATAAAAGTAAAATCGTTACAAGCAAACAATAAATTTCATGATAATTTGAAAATTATAATTTGATTGGGTTCATATTTCATCATTTGGTTCAGAGTTTCAATAATAGAGTGCAAAATAATTGTTAATTCAACAAATAAATTTGGTATTTCATGAAGCAAACATTTATGCTATGATAATTCTACATCTTAATCTCATTTATTATAAATGACAAACTAAAAGCAACATATATTTTATCACAAACATGGATACAAACTCATAAAAAATGCCCATGGCACGAACTTATTGTGCAAACCCTAATGTCACATCAAATGCATAATCAAATACACTTAAAATCCTAAGACCACATTAAATATAAAATTCCAAAAATATCATTTAAAACTTATTGGGAGGGTCTAGGTCTAGGCTAATTGAGGTTAAGGTTTCTAATGGCTATTAATCGACATAAAAATCTCGTGTGAAGCATGACATCTCCACTTTGATTTTTTGTTTTTTTTTTTGGTTTTGTTATGTGTTTATTTGTTTATGTTTTTGCTTTATTAATTACTAGTTTGTTTAATTCATTTGGTTTTTGGCTTTGCTTACATTGTTTTGTTCAATATCTCTTATTCGCTACTTTTCTGTGCTTCTCACTCCTTGGTCAATGCTCTATTGCAATGATTGTTGTTTTTTTATGTGTTAATTAACTTTCTCCTATAATTGATTTCAATTCAAATTTTTTTACTTTTCACATTCTTATGTTGCTTCTCTAGCTCTCCTATTGTTCATGCTGTCCTATTATTTCTCACATTCTTGTGATGTCCCCTCCAATACACAACCAAAGTAGGATAAAACATATATATGCTAACTCAACTAGGGTTTCAAGTTTCAAACCTAAAATAAAACTTATTTTCAAAAATGGAAGCATAACTAAAGTTTCAAGTGTTAAACTTGAAATAAACTTTTAAAAAGACAATCACATTTTGGAATGAAATAGCTTACCTTGTTTCTTCACATTTTTGGCAATTCGAAGCTCCATTTCTTCTTTTAGTGCAATCAAATATAATACTTCATTGTCAAACCAACTTTTCCCAATCTTGTTGCCTTCCTTTTAGTCTTTGATCCCCAACCACAACTTTTCTCTTCCTTGTTGCTTTTTTTTAAACAAAAGGGGAAATAGTTTCAAGATCTCTTGCAAATCTAAATCTCCTTCAACTTGTGAAAATGGTTGCTTCAACCTTCCGTAACCTACATTTTCTATCCCCATATTTGAAACATCCTCATCTCATGCATTTGCAAGGGCTGAAATGCGGCCAGAGTGAATTAACAGCCACCAATGCACCAGTTGGCCGTTCTGTCCACTGGATGGGTTGCGTTTTTTCATTTGGCGCCAGATGGGGTTCATGACAGTCCATTTCTTTTTGCTGCTGACCATTGTACTTTTTTTTTTTAGTTCCTGCTCGTTTTTCCCTGGACCTGACCTCACACATAGCTACCCTGTTCACTTTTCTACCCTGTTCACTTTTCTACCTAGCTACTGCACTCACCACCTACCCTACTAACCTAGCTACTGTA
>Ga0116227_10003482_pt1 | contig 34926 bp, 30 predicted proteins | sample S1TSphgellanicum_FD_89693 | JGI IMG/M metagenome (GOLD analysis project Ga0116227, IMG submission 89693) | Host-associated microbial communities from peat moss isolated from Minnesota, USA - S1T2_Fb - Sphagnum magellanicum MG | ecosystem: Host-associated > Plants > Peat moss > Unclassified...
AAAAAAAAAAGAAAAAAAAGAGGGATTTGGGTTTGTTTGAAGGGGGGGGGGGGGGAGGGGGGTGGGGTTTATGTGCTAAGAAAAAGAAAAAAATGAAAAAGAGAAAGGAGAAGAACAACACTTATGTAAAAGAAAAAGTGCTGCTCTCCTTCCCTCCTCCTCCTCCTCTCTCTCTCTCTTCTCTCTCTCTCTCTCTCTCTCTCTTGTTGGCCGCCATCTCCTCAAGGTGTCAGATGATTGCAACGTAAGTCCTTGGGATTTTGACATAAGAGGGAGCTTGCAGATTGCACGTATAATAAGTAAACAACTTACTTCACTGTGTGTCTCTGCACCCATCCCTTCATCGGCAGCAGCAAGCATTGCAACGCTCATCTCTCTAGGAAGCATTGCAACAGCCATCTCTCTCTGTTGTAGCAGGTATTCAATCCTCATATCTGTAGGAAGCAGTACACAACAGCTATCTCTCTCTGTAGCAGGTATTGCAACATTCATCTCTGTAGGAAGCATTCCAACAGCCATCTCTTTCTGTAGCAGGCATTGCAACAGTCATCTCCTTAGGAAGCATTGCAACTGTGGCAAGCAAGCATTGCAGCAGCCCATACCCTGCAAGAAGCATTGCAGCAGGCATCCCTGTAAGAAGCATTTCAGCAGTCATCCTTGTAAGAAGCATTGCAGCCATCATTTTCTGTAGGAAGCATTAACAGCAGTCATTCCTTCAGGAAATATTTTGCACAAGTTATCGTTTTCTGCAGGAAGCTTGTTTTCGGCATTGCATTGTTGCTGCAGCTGGTTGCAATACTCAGTCAGGACTGTTGTAGCTGCAGAAGGAAACTGACTCTTTTTTTAGCTTTGCTGCTGCAGTTGCTGTGTGCAATCTGCTGGTTTGCTTATTGGGTTTGCGATCAGTTTTCACCAGTGTTGAGCTTGGAGAAAGAGAAGAAGAAGCAAGAGCTGAGCTTCTGAGCTGGGTTTGAAGCTCTGACTACAAGAGTCGAGAGAGGGCAGAGCAGGGCTGACTCGCGAGCTGTGCTAGAAGTCATGGCGCGCCCAGTTGCAGCAGCAGCAGCAGCTGCTGTCAATGTTGTTGCGACGGTGATGGTGATGTACCTGGCTTGCTCTGTGTCATACGCAGGTGCTTCTCGCTCTCTTTTGTTCGTTTTTCACAGTCACGAGTCCTGAAGGAATGCACCCAAGCGTGAGAAGAAGGTCGGTCTGGAAGATGCTCATCAGCTGATTGCACAATTGTGTCTGTGTCTTTGTGCGCGCATGCATGCAGGAGCTGGAAGTGTGGGTGTGAATTACGGCATTCTAGGGAACAATCTACCACCACCAGCACAAGCGGCACAGCTTCTCCTCAAAACCTCACTAAGATCCGTGAAGCTCTACACCCCAGATCAAGCAACGCTGCAAGCATTAGCACACACAAACATCAAAGTCGTAGTGGGAGTGGGCAACAACGTGATCCCACAGCTAGCATCCAGCACAAGCGCAGCGCAAGCATGGGTACAAACCAACATCGCCGCCTACATGCCGGCGACGCTCATCAGCGCCATCTCCGTCGGCAACGAAGTGCTCACCACAGATCCCACAGGAGTATACTCTTCGCAACTGGTTGCAGCGATGACGAATGTGCACTCGGCATTGGTGAACCTGAAACTGGAAAACCAAGTGCTAGTCTCCACACCCCATTCTCTCTCCGTGCTTTCCAAATCCTTCCCTCCTTCTGCTGGCGCCTTCAATGCCACTCTTGCAACTCCCATCAAAGCTTTGCTCAACTTCTTGTACGCGACTTCTTCCTTCTTCATGGTCAATGCTTATCCTTACTTCGCGTACAGCAGCAATCCCAAGAACATCTCGCTCGCTTACGCGCTCTTCCAACCCAATGCCGGGGTCACGGATGTCAACACAGGTTTGCACTACACCAACATCTTCGACGCGCAGTTGGATGCCATGTTCTCTGCCATGGAGCGTCTCGGATACCCTAATGTCCCGATCGTCGTCTCCGAAACTGGATGGCCTTCTGCTGGAGATCCCACCGAGATCGGTTGCAGCGTCGCGAATGCGCAGCAGTACAATGGTAATCTCATCAAGCACGTCGCCTCCAACTCCGGTACTCCTCTTCGTCCCAGTGCTGCCATCGACGTCTTCATCTTTGCTCTCTTCAACGAGGATCTCAAGCCCGGTCCCGCTTCCGAGCGCAATTTCGGTCTCTTCAATCCTGACCAGAGCGTGGTGTACAACGTCGGGCTTCTTGCGAGCAACAGTGGCACAGGCTATGGACCCACTGCTGCACCGCCGACGCCGAGTAGTAGTTCTTCTTCTCCACCGCCTCCTGTGACAGAAGCTCCATCTCCGCCTGCTGCTCCAACCACTCCGACGTCACCGTCTTCTCCCTCGTGGAATGCAGTGCCTCCTCCACCTACATCCACACCTCCTGCTCCTGTTCTCACGCCTCCAGCTCCAACGACGTACCCAACTCCTCCTCCTCCTCTTCCTACGGCTCCTGTGACGACGGCTCCGCCAGCCGCAACGACTCCGAGTTCTCCTTCCACGACGCCCGGGCAGAGTCAGCCAGTAGGGAAGACGTGGTGTGTTGCGAAGCCTGGAGCTGCGGCCACAGACATTCAGAATGCGCTCAACTTCGCTTGTGGTGAGGGAGCCGCGGATTGCTCTGCCATTCAGCCTGGAGGCGCCTGCTTCTGGCCCCAGACTCTGATGTCGCATGCTTCTTATGCTTACAACTCTTACTATCAGAAGAATGGTCGCAACTACTGGAACTGCTACTTCGGCAACACTGGAGTCATCACCATCACCGACCCAAGTAAGTGCTGCTGATGATCTCCAGGCTACTTGTTGTTGTTCTTCTTCAGAACTCTGATGATCTTAAGACCTTCTTCTTCTTCTTCTTCAGATTCCCCTCCCTGGCATGATGATGATAATGATGTATGTTTTCATTTGGAATGTTTTTTGTTATGCATTTTTGTTTCTGGCATTGTTGCTTGCTCGCTCTTGTTCTTGCTCTTTGCTCTTGCTGCTGCTGCTGTTAGGTTTTCATTGGTGTTTTTCATAATGTATTTTGAGGGAGATGACTCCTCTCCTCCCTTGTTGCACCTCCTGCATCATCATCATGTCTTCTTCTTCTTCCTTCACATCCATTTTTTTTACTGGACAATATTGTGTGTTCCACTTGCTGTTGAAATGCTTTCCCATTATGAGCTTGCTTGCTCCTGTGACAACCCAAATGCCTCACATCTCAACTGGGCGCAATGACCCTGTTTGTGAGTGTGTCCCTGCATTGCCTGCTGCTGATGAACTATTGCTGCTCAATGTATTGGGAGGGAGGCAGTGAGCGAGTCTTGTCTCCCTTGTTGTTGCCTGCCACCTGAAATCTCTTCTTCTTTCAGATCTAATGTCTCTGCTAGTACCAGCTATGCTTTTCCTGTGGAAAGTCTTGCTGCACAATGTCACAATCCTCAACTTAGCTGCTTCTTCTTCCTACTACGCCTTCTGTCTGTCATCGTTTTGAACTGGATATAAGAAGGATCATGATCAAGGACATTGCCTTGTGAATTGCACAATGTGTGCTTGTTTGATCACTCACAGCAATAAACAATCAACATCCGGATCAGTACTGTGCTGCTACTAAGTGATGTTCTCTCTGTGTCTCTGTCTCTCCTTGTTTGTGCTGTGAATCAATTACGGCAGGTATTTGTGCATTTGTTTGTTTCACTAACCCTTTCTTTCTTCTCTTTTCTTTGGATCTGTTGTGATGACAGGCTACACTGGTTGCACATATGAATGACAGGGCAGCAGAGAACGCAGTATCAAGGAAACAAGGATTAGTAGAGGAGAATCATTAGGAAGGATCATCAGGCCAAAAACATCCACAAAATTTTGTAGAGAGGATAGGATGTCTGTCACATCAGGAAGCATGCTAACATGTGATTGATCTGATGAGGAGGGACATTTCATCTTCTTAAAGAACTCTTTCATATATGCTGCTGCCTGCTATTTTAGGTCTTCTTCTCCTGCTGGAGTGCAAGACCTCGCCCTTTCTAACTTGGGGGAGATATGATGAGACAGATAGTTCTATATAATACTCAGTTTTAATGTGGCAGTCCTGAGTTAAGAAGAGGAGAGAGAGTTGCAGTGCAGATGCAAAATGATTTTATGCAGTTTTATTTTACAACAAAAAAGTGTACAGTGGGTGGTGTTTGTTGGCCTGCCATTTGTAAGCTTCAATTTAAGTTCCCATTTTGTGCAAGAAATGCAAAAGGAATGTTTACAAAGTTCTCCATCTCCATATGATGTGTATTATCCATATCTGCAATGGGTGTATCCGCATCTTGTTTATTCCAGGCAGATTGTGCAAAGTGCAGAGCCATTCACCAAGTGTGTCTCCCAACAGAACATCTGAAACATGCAAACTGACAGCCATGATATGCAAGGTCAAAAGATTGAAACACAATTACTGTTCAGAATTCTATGGAGTTACACATCTTCTGAGGCACTTAACTAAATGATGACTTCTTCCTATGCAAAAGTCATTTGCAGTTTTCTTTGATCAGAAACCTATCCCAAACACAGCATTGCAAATATGCATGAAGCCTTGCAGATAAGAAGGAGCTTGTCCACATTTGCACATGTTTTTCTTCTCCCACTTTTTGAATTGTTGATGATGGGAAGGAAGAGAATAGCTTTGACTAACCATCAGATGTGAAGTCAAGGTTCTGATGAAGGAACTCTTTGATATGGTACAAAACCTACACCGCTGTATTTCACACTAAGATTGCTTGAAACAGTGGAAAGAGCAGCAGCAGTTCCTGATGATGATGATGATGATGGTGGTGGTGGTGGTGGTGGTGCCATTAGAAATGAAACTGATGAGTGGGTGTTGCTGCTGCTGCCACTCAAGAATGGTTCAGAACTGATGATTTCACTAAGTGCTGAGCTGCTGCAAGTATCATCCAGCTTGGAAGAAGAAGCAACAGCAAACTTCTCTTTCTTCAGGCGTGGAAAGAGATCTACGTTGTGAGTCAAAGACTGCTGTTGGTGTAAGGACGACTCCTGGTGCAAATTGAAATGCAGGTCCACAGAATTATCCTTGACCTGCTCGGGTATGCGAGAGGATTCTGTTCTTAATGTAAGCCAATTGAAGGTTGCCCCTCCTTCCCCATATCTCTCTCTCCTTTTGGTATCTCTTGTTTGTTTTGGACACCATTGTGTTTCTGTGCCTTTGGTGGTGACCTGAGGAGCTCCAGATGATGTGGTAATAATACTGCAGCTTTCACACTTCTCAATCTCTGCAGTAGTTGGTTTTGAGGCTTTGGAAGGTTGCCAAGCATTGAATGCACTGTTGTCATGTTGATCTGCTACACAAGCTGTTGTATGAGGATGATGGTCTTCATCAGCAGCAGGTAAAGAAACAAAAGATGAGGCCTTGCTGTGAGATGATGATATCCTGCTCCGGAGATGGGGAGACAAAGACTTTGTAGGAGCTTGCAGAGCTTCCAGGGAGTCACTATTTGGAGCTCTGCAAGCTTCCAGAGAGTCTCCTCTTGGAGGTGGTGAGAAGGTTCTAGGTAGTGTTTCTCGTGCAAACAGAGCTCGAAAAGCAATTTGACGCCTTCCCATTGCTTCTTCCTTTTGCTGCTCAGCTTCCAAGGACAAGCTTCTTGGTAGAAGATGCCTAACTGCACATCCCTCACGGACATGCTTTTCATTGTCCTTCCTGAAAGGAGTGAACCCATCATCAGAAAAGCACCTGGAACTAACCTGGGCTGCTTCTTCCTCCATCATTGTCTCAACAATCTTTGCCTCATTCTCTTCTTTGCAACTGGAGGGCACATTTGGAGTAGCTTCAACATCTGAAGAACCATCACTTGATCCCGAACGATCATTGCCTTCAGGAAGATTCCCGCAAGCTGATGAATTTGAGCTTGGACCACCACCACCACCACTGTCTTCTTCTGCTGACGTATTATTCTCAGCAGTAAGAATTCCTCCATCGCTCCCACACTCCTCACTGCCTGAAGGAGTTTGGACTGCAGGGGGATGATGATACTCTTCTTCTGAAGAGCTCTTTTCAGTTGGGTTTTCATTTGAACACTTTGTGGGAAAAGAGTTCGATCCAGTGAGATCTCCAGATTTCACAAACTGAAGAGCTGGTAATAAACACTCAGATGTCACTGGATGACAATCTGTGCTGAAACCATCTTGTAACTGCTTCCAATTCTCAAATCCAACTTCATCCTCTTGTTGTTGTTCGTCCCCTGACCTTCGGGCATGTGCTGAAGAGAGCTCTTTCTGGACCAGCCCAGATAGCTGGCTTTTGAGCTTGTGAAGTTGGGTAGGAGGTGAGCTACCTGCACTTGAAGGACTTGTACATTCCCTTTCCCCACTATGGCTATGGTTCTTCACAAGCTCAAGTTTCTGCCCAGATCCCTTGCTTCCACCATCTCCACTCTCTGGCTTTGAGCAACTTCCTCCTTGAGAAGAAGACACACAAATGTCAGAGGAACCTGCACTGCTACTGCCCATGGCCATCATCATACCTCTCCTTGCCTTCACCCATATAGCCCTCTCAGCAGCCCTGTGAGCAGCGCTTGACCTCACAAGCCCGTGATGACCACTGCTGCTGCTGCACAGAAGCTCCTTTGAGGTGGGCTCCTCCAGTGTTTGCACCTGAGGTGTATCCTCCTCCTCCTCTCCAGCAGCAGGTTCAGGGTTTTGCAGTTTGGTTTGTTGGAGCCATTTTCCTTGAGGAAACAGTAAAGGACTTGGCATAGTTGCCATGAACGGATTGTAAAGAGCTCCCATAGCTGCAAACGAGAGTGGTGAAGCTAAGCTCTGGGTGAAAGCCCACCATGCTGAAGCTGCAGCTATGGTGGCTGCTGAAGCTGCAGCAGCTGCCATGGTGGCTTTTGAAGCACCATCTTCATTCTCTGTATCTCCCTTGAACAAAGACTGACTTCCACTGAACTCTGAAAAGTTGGGCACTGGTGTGATAGTGGAAGAAGCTCCAGAGACTACAGCAGGCCACAATGCAGCAGCAGCCATTGCAGCTGCAGAATTATAAGCCATTTGAGAAGGATGATACCATGGTGGCATATGTTCTCTTGGCATTGAACCACCCACAAACTGAGCCCAATTCTCAAAATTCTGACAAGCTGGGTGCTGATGATTAGGAGCATTGGGTAACTGGTTCCAGAAACTGCTGTTTCCCCATTGAGGAGGGAATGCATGAAAAGCAGGGAATGGAACCCAAGAAGGCTCAGATAAAACCTGCTGGACTGGTGGTGGTGGTGGTGGTGGCGGTGGTGCAACAGCAGCTGGTAGTTGTTTATCTTCCTCTGAAATGCTGTCTTTGTGGGGGAGAGCATCACTGGGTGAGCTTCTTTCTTCAAGCACCTCCTCTGTTGCATCATCATCATCATCATCATCATCACCATCTTCCTGCCTAGTGGTGGTGGTCTCCCAAAACCCATTTTTGGATTTTTCTGTGACAAGCACTGCTGACAAAGGACTCACGACTGGTGGTGTATCATCCTCTGAGTGTTTGGAAGCAGCAGCAGCATTACCTCTGGCTTTGCGAGGATACGGATGAGAAGGCTTGCGCTTGGGACGTGGTGGAGGGATGTCAATCAGTCCTTCTGGCACCACTACCACCCCCCCTTTGCCTATTCCTCCTCCACCAGCAGTAGCTGCTGCTGCTACCTGATGATCCCTCTCCACCTTGGAAAAAAACTTCTGAGCATGGCTCCGAATTTGCACTGCAGTCTTGGTGCCAACATGTTCTTCAATCTGCCTCCAAGCTCTACCATACAGCTTCAAAGCTTCCAGGAACTTTTGATGTTCTTCATCAGTCCATCTCTCCCTCTGCTTTGTGATGGTGTAAGGCTTTCTAATTTTGGTGCTATCCAAAGCAGCAGCATCATCCTTGGCAGCAGCAGCAGTGGCAGTGGCTATTGATGGTGGTCCCCCAGTTGTTGTTGTCGACCGCTGGATCCTTCCTTCCTCTCCCCTGTCACCTCCTGCCTGATGCTCTCCATAGCCAGCTGCAGTTGTTGTCATAATGATCATGCTTTGAAACCAGTGTCAAGGTATGAGGACCTGAGAAACATGCCAGATCCTCAGGAAGCTTATGGTACAAAGAAGCTTAGAAAAAGATTTTTCTTGTTTCCTGGATATGATCACTTACTTGCATCCAGAATCTCAGACAATACAAATCAAAGATCTAGAACCAAATCTTCAGAGAAAGCATCTTTTTTCAACTGCAAACAAGGATACTATCGTAGAGAATGTGTGTGCAAGAGAAGCAGGAAATCAAAATTGCACTTGTGAATCTAGAGATCTCAATCAAAGGATCAAAAATTCATTTTCTCTGAAGAAGAAAGCAAGGGATTTTTTCTCCCCCCTTTCCTGAAGAATACACTACCCAAGAGTTGGGTTTTCGTCTCGGGTTTCCTTCAACCTTTCATTGAGATGCCATGGCTCTAGAAGCTCAAACTTCGGCAGTGACCCCATAAAAATGCCAAGACAAAAAAAAGGAGAGATGTTGCTGAAGATCTTTTTTCTGCAAGAAAACCAGTGAAACAAGAAGACCTAAAAATCCCTCAAATGAGAGTTTGTCACAATCTCCCCAACCAATTGTACTTCCACTTCGTCTTCCTCCAAATCAAAGAAAATTGGGTAGAAAATTGGTACCAACAAAAGCACACAACAAGAAGTTTGTGGGAGCAGCTTTTGGGATGATGAATGAATGAACCCCCTACCCCCAAAAAGAGCCTGTTTGAGCTTCCAGCCAGCAAAACAGCCTCCTAGTAACCAGAAGAGAGAGATTCAAAAAACAACCAATTTATTTTTTACCTTCACAAAAGCTTCCTTGAAACACATGAATGAACCCCACCAATAAGCTTTTTCCTAGCACCACTACCCATAGACGCAAAAACGAAACACCGAATAAAAGCTCATCAAAGCCCAGAGCTTTTTGGTTTTGACAAAAACACCAACAACAACAACAACAAACACAACAAACAGCTTTCCACCCAAAATCAATCTGTAACAGAATCCCTACCTACTTCCTTCACCCCTTGAGAACCAATAACCCAAAACCCAAAACTTCAAACACAAACAGAAGCAACAAGAAGAAAATAAGAAGAAGAAGAAGAGGAAGAAGATTGCAACAAAATTGGAGCTGCAATCAACAAAACTAAAAAGAAAGAGAGAAAGAGCAAACCACCACAACCACCACCACCAACAACAACAACAAAAAAAACAAAGCCAACACCAGCAAAAACAACACCAAAGTAACAATAGAAACAAAAACAGCAGCAGATCAAGTCTAGATGATGACTATGGGAAAGCTTCTTCTTCTTCTTCTTCTTCTTCTTGTGCTAATCATCAACAGCAAATTCTAACAACACAAAAGCTTCTTATTTTTCATCCTCCCCATCTGTTTCTGACCTGCCAGCAATGCATCTTCTTGCTGCTTTTGACATTTTGCAGCTTCCTTTGCCACATGATTCTTCTTCTTCTTCTTCTCCTTCTCCTGCTCCTCCTCCTTCTCCTCCTCTTCACAAAACTCTGCCCTTTTTCCCTTTTCCCCCATTTGTTTTGTGGTGGATACCACCACCACCATCACCAACTCCTCCTTTTTCATCGCTCCTCTTTTATTTTTCATCCATTTTCCCAAGCAGTACGACAGTGAGGCAACTTCTTTTTCATCCATTTGCTGGGGTGGCTTAGAGTTATAATCTACCTGCATATTGGGGGATGGGTTTTTTTTTTCCCCCCCCCCCCCCTTTTCATCCATTTTCCAAGCACCAAGTAAGTGAAGAAACGAGAAACCTCATTTTTCATCCACTTGTTGTGACTAGAGTTGACAGACATATTGGTGGTGGAAGGGGGTCTTTTCGTTCTTTTTCATCCCTTTTTCTAAGCAGCAGCAAAAAGGAATAAATAAGAGGCCTTTTTCATCCACTTGTTGTGGGCTACACGCCACGTGTTGGTGAAGGGGTTTCTCTTTTTCATCTGTTTTCCAAGCAGCAGCGAAGGGAAGAAGAGCGCTCTTTTTCATCCACTGGTTGTAGCTAGAGCCGTAGGAGTGCCACATATTGATGGATGAGATTTGTCCTTTCTCATTAGGAAAAGCCTCCTTTGATGACAGGGCATTGGTGACTGGTGTCATCAGTTTTATTGTGGCTACAACTATTTTCTTATATTAAATATAATTTTTTTTGGCGCAAGTAAAAAAATGAGTGCATTCCTCTCCGCAAGGTTTTATTATTATTATAATTATTATATTTATATATTATTTAATAAAATCATTTAATCCCTGAAAAATTCGGCTTGAGAAAGTAGTATCTCCCCAAAAAAATGAAATTACAAAAATAATCCTTTAAATTCAACAGATTTAATTTTTAATTTGTTCATGGAAAATAAATTACCCAATTTTGTTGCACAAAGAAAAGGAATGGGAATGTCAAATATTGCCATCTAATCCCTATTTAGCCACTTCTATTCTGGATTCTCAGCTCTTTTTCTTTTTTTTTTTGCTGGCTATATAGAGCCAAAAAGATATATTAAAAAATTAAAAATGGTAAAGTCAAATGCTGTTTGAGACCATTTTAATAGCCAAAATTCGAAAAAAAAAAAGAAAAATCGCCAAATTTCTATACATATGGGTTCAAGAATGTAGCCAAAAATATACAAGGATGTTTTTCTAAAGTTTACTTTCATATATTTAGCTTGTAGCCATAATTTTCTAAGTCTTCCTTTGGATTATTGCCATTTTGGCTACATCACAAAAATTGACCCAAAAAAAAAACACTGTTCCTCATCAGTTGTGTTTTTTTCTTTTTTTTTCCTGGAAAAATTTTCGCCATTTTTTGACAAAGAAATTGGGAATGATTTGGAATTAAAGTGTAAATTGGACAAAATTTTCTAAATTTTTTAATTAGATTTCGCCAAATTTTCTATATTAAATTTTTTAATAAAAAAAACACTGTTCTCCATAGATAAGGATTACTCTTGCTTTGTCAGCTTCCCTATCCAAAAGATGAATAATTATTGTGGGTGGGGGGTGGGGGGGTTGCGCCTTTAATTTCCTTTTAATAATTCTATGACAAGAAATGGCAAATGGGTCAGTGTTTTTTTTTCTTTTCTTTCTTTGAATTTTGTGTGATTTAACTGAAGTGGCAATCACCCATAAGACAATTTAGCCCAATCTGGCTATAAAAAAATGAAAGTAAAAAAAACTTTAAGCATCCTTCTTTATTTTGGCTATTGGAACCTAATATAGAATTTGACAAAAAATTTCAAGAAATTAAATTTTTATTTTGAAATTTGGCAACTAGAAAACCCAAAAAAACCTCTTCTTTTTTTTTTTTTGCCCTTTTGCCAATTTGAGAAAATTTCAACATCTGCCCAGAAAAACACCCTCAATTGGGTGCAAAAAAGTAAACAACATCCGAGGCAATGGGCTTTACTGAAATAAGGGCCCACATTTCTAAATTTTTTTGAAACACCTGCCCGGTTAAGGGTCAAACTCGGTTCTAGGGTTTTTTTTTTAGGGTTTTGGTCATGGGTTAGAACTTTGAAGGAGTTCTTTAAATTCTTTTGGCAACCCTAAACCCTAAACCCTAAACATATACCTGGCCCTTACCCGCCGGTTCTTTCTTGAAAGCAGAGAGAACCGCCTAATGCTGGTCCTAAAGTCTAAACTTGGGATGTGTAAGATGTACAGCACGGGTTTTATTTTAGGCAAAATTGGTGAAATAAAATATTTTGAAAATAGCAGCACAAAATGTGTCTTTCGGGTTTTCTAGTCACCAAATTTCAGAAAAAAGAATTGAAAATTATCAGAATTTTTTTTCTACTAAGTTCCACTAGGGTAGCACATAATATAGAAAGATATTTTCTTTTTCTTTTATAAATAATTTATTGAAATTTATAATTTTCTATAACTTTCATTTTCTTGTAACCACATTTTCTTTAATCGTTTTATGGATGGCCACCATCTCAGCTACATTTGCAAAATTCAAGGGACAAAAAGGAAAAAGAAAAAAGAAAAAAGACCCTAATCCATCAAACCCTAAACTTATTTTAAATTCTAAGGTAGGATGACTGGATGAAGTTTTTTGAGTGGATGATTGATGAAGGGACTAAGGAGTAATTGTGATAAATAATTTTTTTGTTAATATATTCAATTCATTGAAAAAAAAAAACCATTTTTAGAAATTTTATATTCATATTCCCAACTCTTTTTTTAATGCTTTTCATTTTTTAGTTTGTCTATATTCCTTATATTCATCATTATGGGGGAAAAAAACACCGTACTTTGTATTTTGATGACCTTGATTCTCGATCTCTAGTTTAATTGTGGGATCATGTAAAGCACTTGAAAAAAAATTCCTAAGTTTAATTAGAGGGCTTAGAGCACCTTATATCTATGAATATCCTTCTTAGAAAAAAGGTTCAATTTAATGCCTACTATTTAAAACTTTAAACCTTAAACCTTTATTTTATTTTATTTTATTTTATTTTTATTTTCATTTTTTAGTGTGTTTGTATTTCTTATATTCACCATTATGAGAAAAAAATAACAACATATTTTGTATTTGGTGACCTTCGTTTTCGATGTTTGGTTTAATTGTGAGATCATGTTAAACATTGAAGAAATTTCCTAAGTTTAACTAGACGACTTAGTGCACTCACCTTATATCCATGAATATCCTTCCAAGAAAGGAGGTTCAATTTTATGCCTACTCCTTAAAGTTTCTATGCCTATATCCATGTAAGATCCTTCCCACTCTTAAGGAGTAGGCATAAGAATCCTTTTTGTTTTATAGCTCATGATCTATGAATGTTTAGGTTCATGATAAAGTAGCCCGACCTAATCCCCTTAAGGTTACATACTATTGATTTCTAGTATTACCTCTTGTGAGGTTAAAGATGAGTTTTAATGGGTTGGACTTTATCTAAATGGATGATGTATTGTTTTTGGATGTTCATCTTGTCAATTGATACATTGATGGATGAAAGAAATAGGTGAAATACAAAGTTCAAATGAGACATTGATTGGCACAACAACTAAAGTTTATGTGTTGGTATTGAGTAAAGTGGACAACATAATATTGAATACAACCAACTTTCATACATTTGATGGACATGATGATCTAATGGACATGACATTCATACATTTTATTAACATGTATGGGCCATGTGAATGAGCTCTATGGGCATAACCTCAATTGAATATTTTTATGGTAGGCAATCATTTTTTTAAATTATAAATAATTTATTTTCAAACAATAAATCACTCCACTAAAAATGACACTCTATGACAAGTACTTGTTTTTTATATTAGTCATTTATGTCATTTGTAATGAAATCGGACCTATTGTTTATGCCATTTTTAATCACTTCTGTCATTTGAAATCATTTAAGATTAGTCATAGAATGTCATTTTTTACATAATGAATTATCAAAAAATTGAAAAAATGATGTATAATGTCACAATGATTATTTATTTAAAAACTTGTGTGATGCATAATTGCAACACCAAAAAACGGAATCATGGAGCTTGATAATGGGAATACACCAAGCTACCTTAACATTCACCTTGTGTTTTAAGATGGGTAAAGCCAAAAAATGGGGGACATTCTCAAAATGTGAATTTGAATTTAGCTACTAGCTTTTCTTAAGCCCCTATTTTGGGAACACCCTCACACTAGGGCTTTACTCTACACAATTAAAATCCACCCATTTGTCGATTACAAAATGAACTAGATGTGGTTTGGTTATTTCATGATGGGTGTCTATTGGATGCTTCAGAACAAGGTTGTAATTTCAGATTTCCCAATTGTAATTTTTGCCTTCGTCACATGGTATGTTTACATAATTTTGGTTCTTAATTGGTGGAAATTTTGTCCTTAATATTCAACAAAACCTCTATGGATGTAATAAGAGCAAATCCACCTAACATCAATATGTGGAGCTCCACTAGTCTCTATGGCTTTGGCACCCAATAGGCCTACCACTTCTACCATAACACTATTTCAATTCTTTAAATAATCAACCACTACACATTAGGTTATGACTTTCATAGGGTCAAATCTTATTTTCTCTCCTAATTCATCTCTCTTTCACCTTTCTCTAAGCTATTGCAATAGTCCTTGCTAAATAGATGGGGATTAGGTAGTAAGTAAAATCAACTCGCGACTTAACAAGGGTAATTCCCTAATTACCTACTATATCTATCTATGAAGGAAGGTATTTTGTTTTGTTTTGTAGTTATGAGATGTTTTGTTTTGTTTGTAGTTATGAGATTCACTGAACTAGGATGCTTCAAATCGCATTCTTGATCTCTTTGGAAAGCCCTTGAGGAGGAGGGGTGCATCAGCTTAGCTTCGTTTCATGCGTTTGGACTTGCGATACAAAATTTCTTGAATATTGAATGATTTCTTCACTGAAACTTAAATTAAATTAAATTAAATCATAGCTGAAAATTTCAGAGGAATTGGAATGTGCCTTTGGTGTTGTTGGAAAGATCTTGATGAGCAGGATTTAATGGAATTTATTTGGTAAGATTTGGATTTAGAATGTGGGAGATATTATTTTTAAGTGATTTCTATCGTTGAAAATTCAAATAAATTTTTAAAAAACCAGGTTTTGGAAGGAAAAATCAGTTGAGGACATGCTAACACTTGAATGTCTACCATTCAATTCAAGTATAAGGAATTTTGATGTGCATTTGGTGTTGTTGGAAAAATCTTGACGATTTAAATTTAATGGAATTTGAGATTTCCAAATAATGAATTCACACTTGGACCAATGGCAAAGGCCAAATTTGTAATAACTACATTAAACCTATTGTTCATCCTTAATGATGAGGACCACCTCTCATGGGTCGATCAATCATCACCACTAGCCAATGAAAGGTAATCATATTTATTTATTTTCCTTTTCGGAAAGCAATGATATGCATATTTGCAACTCCAAACTCAATTGCACACTATTTTTTTAAAGCTTAAACCTCATCCAAATTCATGTCTATATAAGCAATTTTATTGTGCATAATGCACCTATTGTAGGCAAGATGGATTTTATACAACTCAACTTGGCAAGAAAAAACCCATGGTTATTGTTGAACCTAATCACCTTTGGAAATTTTTGGGTTATGTGTCTAGATTACCTTTTTTTTTTCACATCAAATGGAACTCTTGGGACTTCAATCAAAATAAATAGCACATCTTAGTTCAAGAATGGCAATTACTTGTCCATGGACTTTGGAGTTAACTCTCACACAAATGGGGAAAATTGGTGCATTAAAACTTCAAAGGACAACTCATACAAAACAAAATTCTAGAGTATATTTAATCGTTTTTTAGAAACTTCATTCATACCTTAAAAGGAATTCTAGCACCCATGTCACAAATGGTGATGCTGGCAACATGATTATAAATCTTGATCTTTGTTAATTTCCTTCAAGAAGTAGGAAATACTTACAAGGAATTGTAGGCTAGGAATGACTTTTCATTCAAACAAAACAACTTCCTATTCAAATGAAGCATTGTTCTTCACACTTAATGACCATTTGCTAATATTTATGCAAATGCCTATGAAGCAATCTACAATGACAATTGCCACATCAATGCTTCAAACATGCTACAATGACCTACCCTCACCCCTTTTGTACTATGCTTAAAAGCAATAGGTTAGAAATCAAAATGATGTGGCAAAATTGAATTGGCTATTCAAGGAGAATATATATAGGATTACAATTTACAAGTCAACATAAAAATTTGATCTCAAAAAGTTGTTACACTATATTATTATGTGAAAATATAAATTATGATTAGCCATGATTATGTCATTTTTAAATCATTTCAAATTTGAAAAAAAAAAATACCAAAAACACTAGTCATAATGTTTTTAAAGTGTTTTTAAAACTATTCTATTGTTATTGAACGATAATTATTGTGTTTAAATTATTTCAAAGGCATAATAATCAAACTTTAATTTTGGAATATAATTATGTTGAAAAATATAATTATGGTAATCCATTAAATTCAACTTACTAATAGTAGGTAGGAGTGTTTGAAGATTACCTTCATTGTTTTAGGATAATTTTTAGTGATTTCTTTCAAAAGGTAGTTAGGTTGAAAATGTTTTCACTAATTTAAAATTATATTTCAAAATTTTTATAGAAAATGAGTTGGTAAGTTGACTTGGAGACATATACAAGATGATGAAATTTAGAAAATGATGCAAAGGACCCATGGACTTATGGATGGTGGGAACCTTGTTGGTTCTTCATTTTTTTTATGTTGTTGGAGAGGTTTGGAAGAAGAAATGCAGTTGGAAAGTGTGGAATGCAAGTGGTGTTTGTGTTCCAAGGAAAGTAGATTCCTTTTGTGTTTTTTCAAGTATACATAATAATTATTTTTATTTGATATAAATATATATAATTTTTTGGTTTTTTTAATAACTATTTACTAGCAATAGTTGTAACCATGGAATTCAACAATAATGATGGAAATAAATTCACAATGGTGAAAATAGTTTGCACTTTATAGGACAATTTACAACAATGTTACAAGAATTATATCATGAATATTAAGCAATAAAATAACTTTCTAAATAACATTTGATAAAAAAAATTTAAGAAATGTGATCAATGAAAGTCTTTAGAATGTTATATAATAAAAGCATTTAAAAGGCTTAGTTAGTAAAACTTCTTAAAAGGTTGATAAAAAATTTAAATGCTCCATTAAATAATGTAAATAGATTTTCTAAAAGCAACATCCTTCAATCTCAAAAATGCATGTTGTGACCTTTACATTCCTAATCCGTCTCGTGCCTAATTTGTATCATGCTTTGTTCAAGTAATGAAATCATATTTTTAATTCATTTTTAAATTATTTATTTGTCAAGTCCATGTAATATTCTTTTTCAAATTATGCTTTTGTTTTATTTTTGACATTAAATAGGGAAATAATTACCTTTTTGCATCACATTGAATTTTTTAAAAATTTATTTTTTGGACAACAATTTTTCCTAAAGGTATATAAACCATAGCAAACATCTTTTCTTATTTTTTTGTTTTATTATTCAACAACTTCACATAATGTTCATTTGGAATCAACTAGACCATGGATATACATCTACATTCATTAAATTCATTTCAAAATTAAACACAATTTATCATAATGTATTTGAAACATTTTTGTAAAAATATATCAAAAATTGTCAAAGTTAATTTAATTTACCACTTTAAAACATGAAAAATTAACCATTAGTTACATGTTAAATGGGTCATATTATATAGTCAAAGGTATGGTTATTAGATTATGCAGTTCAAAATTGGTGTGCATGTAATCTTTTCAATAAAACCATCCTCTTTATAACCTTTTATAACAACCATCATATTCTTGGGCCACACACATGGAAGGAATAAATTATGATTCTACAACCCTCAACCAATGATGTGGTGAAGATTAGCTTGATCACACAACCAAAGATTGCACACATGAAATTTTAACTAAACAAGATATGGACCATCACAACAACACACTCATAAATTGGTTTATAATTTTGTTTCTCCTTTTTAATTTACAAAATTTTCACAATGTAAAGGGAATGAAAAATTATGCCACGAAAGCTTTCATTAATGTAAAGGTTTTGTCTTTTTTTAATTTATATTTCTTATAGGGAGTCATGTTTTCAAAGGATGTGGTGGAAATAACCAAATGCTATAACACATTTGGACATTGTTGAAAGGGATATCGATTAAACTACACCATAATTGTTGGATATAATGTATTTGCAAGTTTATAAAATGTTATGTTTGGTTTTGTAATCTCTTGAAAAAATTGCACTCATTCCTAGAATCACATGTTGAAATGTTTTTGTGAATTTCCTTCCCAATTTGAAAAGTAGTGAATATTATGTTGTACAAATTGGCACATGGGGTTTTCACCAAAATAGATGGTAGATTTTGTACAATGTTGGAACATCAACAATACAAAAGTACATAACTATGGTATGTGAAATACATGTCAACTTTAACAAATTGTTTGATATTTGTATATGCATTCCTAGCGCAAGTCGTTTGTTTAAAAATACCATTGGATTATAAAACATTGTGGGTGTTATAGATGGAATTCACATTCCCAATTTGTTTAAAAACCAAATAAGAGAAAAACTACATCAGTTACAATTTTTACAATTACAATAAATTTATAACATTATTTTACATGGGGTATGTGATTGTGATAAAAAAAAGCTTTAAATGTATTTATATCACAATCTATAAAAGTTATTGATAATGATTAATTCAAATTCCAATGACAATGATTTCATCGAAACTAGTTTAGGTGGGATGCGGTATAGTTTTAGGTCATACAAAAAGACAATTCCAAACTACAAATTTATTAGAGATCGATTCCAAGCCGGAATGTTATTTTTAAAAAATTTACAAGTTGTAATGTTTCAAAATGTCTTTATGGATCCTAAGATATTGAAAGAGAAACAAATCTCTTTTTTTTCCAATGTCTTTCAAAATCTTTGTGTCCTTTCAAAAAAATAAAATTGAATCTTTGTGTCTTTCCAATTTCATACACATGTTTACATGTAATTTCATATAAATGTAAATATGTGTTATTTCATTTGAATATGTTGAGATTATTTCAAGATATTAACATTTTTTTCCCTTAATATTAAGCTAGTTTCCAATAAAAAGTTCTCCCTTAAATACCTAATTCAAGGATTTAATTCTCACTTGCTTAGTTCATTTAATGTTTATCCACCCTAATTGCTTCCAAATTTTCAATGAATTAAAAATAGAGGTGGCTAATTAAATCTCCCCTTGGATGATAATTGGGTGATTTTTTGTACAATTTGAATCTTATATATATATTTGAAAATAACAAGTTTTCAAATATAAACCTTATTTATTTATTTTTTGTTGTCATTTCATCATCACTAACAGTGTGTAGCAACTCGGAGCGCAAGTTAAATAGTTTATATGTGGAATAAAGGCCTTCATAAATTCTGATAAACCTTGTAGTTGATGTTCGTAAAGTGTAAATATATTTTTATTTGATAAATTTTTACCCATTATGACCATACTTGATAATAATGGTAAATGAACCCTGGTTGCATGTTTATTGAAATTTTCTTCAAACTAGGATTAAAAGCCCTCGTCCATGATTAAATATGAATGAACTAATGATCCAAGTTCATTTTACATTAAGAGTTGTGAGCTTATAGGATTTTAAAATTGAAAATGGATGAAAAATACACATGAAATTTCATAGAATAACATAAAAATAAAGCTTAAAAATCTCCTAGAATTTGTGTTTCTTAGGGTATGCAATTCACTAGGAGATCAAGGAAATAAAAGTTGTAATTGATTGCCAAATATTATTTTATTAATTTTAAAAAGGGTATGTTTGGGGAAAATTTTGAATATTTCCATCCTATTGTCAAGTTTCCTCAAATAAGGTCTAACCCTAACCCATTCAAAATATCTTTTGAAACTTCCATGACATGTCATTGATATGAATTAAATGTGTTTAAAATTTTATGATCCATGAGCTTTTAGCCTTATTGTAAAGAGGGCTTGAAAATGCTTTTGGGAGTTTGAATAATTGATGACATATTTTGAAGATTAGCAATTGCAAAGTTGATAAAAATGGGAAAATCATTATGGCATGTTGTGTTTTTTCAAAAAAATTGTCAATTAATGAACATGTTTGAATTGGTGGTGCATGATGTTCATTAAAGAACAAGTCCCTTTGTGGGATTTCATGGCAAATGAGTTCATGTTTACACAAAAAAAGGTGATGAGACTAGGTAATGAAGTGATATGCAATACATTATTTATTTCATATAAGGAACACAATCCACTAACTTAATAATTTGCTATATTACATGTAACATTAGATACCATACAATGCTTCATGATTGTTGTGCATTTTTGAAAATAAAAAGGTTATTTTTAATTCATACCAAACTTGAAACACAATATTGTGTCATTTGCAAGGTATTCAAAACACACATGAATATAAATTCCCTTCTCTTTTTCTCAACTAGCTTTTGATTTAAGAACACCAACAAAAAGAGTCACAATGTGAATGGGTGCATCTAAAAAAAATTCTACAATCTTATCAACTTGTTTAGTAGCCTCCTTTTGTGCTCCAAACTTAAAGATTTCAATTTTGTTAAATGTTTTTACTAAACTCGACAATATTGCAACAAGGCTACTTGCACCTCCATAATTCTTTGCAACATTTCTTTGAAACAAGTTTACCATCAATAGTTTGTTGACGACAAGCATGCATGCAAGGAATAAAAAGGAACTCATTTATATGCATTCCATCAACAAACGTTGGTGTTATGTGAATGGGAGAAGATGGTGTGTCACCTAATTTAAGGGTGGAATTTCTTTACACTCGAGCTTAGTGTTATGGTTAGCATCTTTTGTAGTTTGATGAGAGTTGCATGCCCCATATCCCTTTTGGCAAATTGTCTACCTTTTCAATGCTTGCAAGGATTTTATCTATTCAATCAAACCAACGCCACTTTGAAGGTGCACTTTCAATGACTCCTATCTTCTTTTTGTAATGTATTTCTTCTTGAGCTCCTCACACTTGTCCTTGACTTGGGCATGATTTCACACTAGCTTGTTTGGAAATCTCTTCACTACCTTTCCCATAATGTCCTATTAATGAACTTGTTTGAGATAGCCTTTGCCAATAGCTCAAAACTTCTCCTCAAAGTTTTGCAACAAACAACTAGTGGCATCCTCACTCCAATCACAACTCTTGTTGGTAGCTTTGTTGAATTTTTTTTCTATATGTGAGGTATTAAACACAACACTAAGAGGTACATGAGGAGGTGGATGATCATCTATCTCCTGCACCAGTTTCTCAACATGCGTGAAAAGCAAAGCTGCTTCCATGCTGTCCTGCAACATTTCAGTAGAATCTTGGGCAGTTGCAGCAATGATAAAAGATCAGAAGATCGCCAACAAAAAACCCTAATTTGTGTCTTGCTATCTGGCTCACATCAAAGGAACTTGTCCCCTAGAATGATCAGGAGAAAACACAGCACAAGAGTGAATATATATTGATGTAGCATACTTCTGCCACCCCAATCTGTCATTGATCTTTGGATCCCAGGGAAGAGGACATCGCAAATTTGCCTTGGGTTTTTCTAGGGTTAAGGGTTTAAGGTTTTAGGAGTTGGAAGATTTGGGGTTCTCCATAGGGTCGATTTTCTGGGTTCTTGAGCTCTGGGTGTGTGCAGGATGTGTGATCCATGTACAACTTGCTTGAATGGGTCTTTACTCGCTGCCACGATTTTGGGTTCTGAGAGTTGCTTGGAGCTGCTCTACAGTGACGTCTCATGGCCTTGCGGCAAAAAGATATCACACTTGGTGTTCTTCGCCGTTTTGGACTTATTTTGAGTGAGTTTGAAACATTGCATTTTGTTCTCTTCCTCATTAGAATGTCAGCCTTTAAAATAGTTAGAGTTCTGTGTACCCAGACCCCTTCTGTTAGGGCTAAAGGCTACTTCTAAGTATGCGAATTTCTGTTTGAGGAATATTGTGGTGGACCTAAATTGTCAGTCAGAAATTGTCAATCCTGTGATGGGTTCATGTATAATTTGTTTTGGGGCAAGTTGTATTTGTCCTGATTATGTCATCCATGGTATAAGCAATTTTTTTCTAAAGTACCGAAAGCTGCATGTGGCAGGTTGTGGTTATCTTCTTGGGGTGGAGATGTTTGTCCAACTGCAGAAGGTGAGTTCTCAGGGAAGTAAGATTTCAATTTTGTGTTGGGATGTTGATGACAGAGACAATCAATGCCAAGGGTGGACGGTAAGAGTCTGATATACATATGTGAGCTGAAACTTCTGAGATCATTAGTAGCCTAAAATGGGTGTCAGAAGCATGGCATTGTTTGTGGATGCAGTGAATGTCGAGCAGAGGTTTTGGTAATATGGTATTGCTGGATCACACTAGAAGAATGGGGGAGACTTTTGTCTGTGCTTCCAGATACATGTTGCCCTCCAACTTTGAAAAGTTGTGATGCATGCACTGTGTCTCATTGTGAATTGTGTGTGACATGAGTTGTACATATTATGATGGAAGTCAGTCCTGGGGAGGTTGTATGTTTACACTAGTCCCTGTGGTCTGTGCAGGCCGGAAAGAGAAACTTTGGCGGGCATTCTTTTCAGATCCTTCGCAGTGGTGGGATCACAGGCTAGAGAAGTTAATAGTTGGAATTGCTGTCACAATTCCCTTGATGATGGTGGTGAGTATGGTGGGTTTAGGTTTCTTGGTGCTGTCCAGAATGTAGGGCTAATTAATGCACTTTCTGATCATAGGAGAATGTAAGGTATCCTGATTTCAAACACAAGAAAACACAAGAGGCACTTTGGCTTGATGACTGATGGAAACTCCCATGGGTGGAAGCAGAAATGGCTGCAATAGTACCAGGAACTCTACAGTTGAACAATTTCTCCTGCAATTGAAGGATGCCCACACGCAATGTGGTCACTTGGACTGCCATGAGTCTGGGATATGTGAAACATGGAGAAGGCCACAAGGCATTGAAACTCTTTCAACAAATGCAATGGGAAGCTGTGCAGCCCAACCCTGTCACTTTTGTGGGGGTCCTGAATGCATGTGCCAGTGTAGTAGCACTTGAAGAGGGCAGGTGAGTTCATCAGCAGATCCTTGAGAATGGCTATGAGTCTGATGTCTTTGTGGGTAATAGCCTCATCAACATGTATGCCAAATGTGGGAATGTGGAGGATGTTGTAGAGTTTTCAATGAGATACTGATACACAATGTGGTCTCTTGGACTTCTTTGATTCTAGGACATGTGAATTGTGGACAAGGGCAGAAGGCAATGGAACTATTTCAACAAATGCAATGGGAAGGGCTAAAGCCAGATGTTGTTGCATGGAATGCCATGATATTGGGACAAGTGAAATGTGGGCAAGGGCATGAGGCATTGGAACTATTTAAACTAATGTAATCAGGAGGGATGGAACCAGATGTTGTCACTTTTGTTGGGGTCCAGAATGCATGTGCCAGTGTATTGGCCCTTGAAGAGGGCAGGTGTGTTCATGCGCAGATCATTTGAAGTGATTGCGAATCTGATGCCTTTGTGGGTAATAGCCTTGTTGACATGTATGCCAAGTGTGGGAGCATGGTGGATGCTTGGAGAGTGTTTAACAAGATGGCCAAATGGAATGTGGTCTCATGGACTGCTATGATTGTGAGCCATGTGAAATGTGGGCAAGGGCAGAAGGCTTTGGAGCTGTTTCAACAAATGCAACACGAAAGAGTGGAGCCAGACACTCTCACTTTTGTGGGGGTCCTGAATGCATGTGCCAGTGTAGTGGCACTTGAAGAGGGTAGACATGTGCACGAGCAGATCATCCAAACTGGTTGCAACTCTGATGTCTTTGTGAGTAATAGCCTCATTGACATGTATGCCAAATGTGGGAGCTTGGAGGATGCCTGGAGAGTGTTCATTGAGATGGCTTCACCTGATGTGGTCTCTTGGAATGTGATGCTCGGAGGATTTGCCATGCATGGCCATGGAAATGAAGCTCTTGCTCATTTTGAATGGATGTGTCAAGAGGGTATGGAGATAGATAGTGTTGCTATTATTTGTCTTCTGTCAGCTTGTACCCATGCAGGCTTTGTGGAGGAAGCCATTCACTATTTTGATTCTATGGGTTCCATTTTTGGTATTCCTGCAACAGTGGAGCATTATGACTGCATGGTTAATCTGATTGGCCATGCTGATCTTCGGGGAGATGCTGAAGATCTCATCAATACAATATATAATCAACAAGGTTGTACACATTTGCAGTGAAGTTTTTGAAAAAGATGTCTCAAAATTTTGAAATTTGAGATATTGAAATCAGGACTACCAGACACACCATTCTTTCAATAACAAACTATATCAACAAAAAGTGCCAATTATCTGTGCCAAGTCCGTATAGGCAATGGAGATGTATTAAGTAAATTATCAACAACTAGTTGACTAATGTTTTTTGAGGTAATATTTTTTGAATGGTTTTGAATGTTCTTGTTGCATCAAGCTTTCATCTTTCACAGATTTGATCAATTTATAGGAATTTGGACACAGTATAAAAAGTTTTTTTTTCCCCCCAATTTTGTGAGGTATGTGGTCTGGTGATCATCGACAAGAGGACTTAGCCAAATTTGGCTACAGGTCAAAGAGCAAAGTAGAAAAGTTCAGGAATCCTGCCTACGTTTTTGCAACATGCTAAAATCTATTTTGTATGATTTCAAACCAAAAAAATCCTCATATTGTGGCAATTTCTTTCTTTCCAAAGAAACTCTTTTTATGAGTTGCACTGACATTCTTTTGTCCACCACCAAGATGCAAAAATTTACCAAAAAGAAAAATGCTGATTAGAAACCTCATGGCAACTAGATGGCAATTGATGTACGAGAGAGTGGGAGGGTTTAGCTGATTCTGGCTCCTAGTTGATCAAAATTCAGAATAAAGACCTTAACAGCTGTTAATGTGTAAGTAGTAAGCTCGCACTCTTATAATCAGCAATTGAAATCCCATCATCAGATTATGAATTACTAGAGTTTGGAGATCACTATACCCTAGGCATACAAAAGCCGCATACCACAATTGCTGCTCCCCAAAAAGGATTAAACCAAGCACTTAATGTGATCACGAACTGATTACAAGTGACCAAATTCTGCAAAATACAACAGGGACTGGAACAAATGCACCAAGAGCTAACATGAAAAATGGAGAGTTGAGCAACCCACCAGCATGTAATACAAGCTCCAGAACAAGTTATTTCTCTATAACAGTAATGGTTTTCATGTGGCCTTTTCTGCCTCCTTTAAGTTCCCTTACAAGGCAGACTGGAGGGGTCCTGTGTGGAGTTCTACCAGTTCTAATAACTTGGGCAGGAGCCAAGACCAATTATCTAAAAGACCATTCTGCAAAAGCCAAATGATCACTGTGCAAATCCGCATCACCACTTCACAACTCCACATGAACATTGTGCAAACAACATGAAAACCATTACATGGTGCAGTGTGCCTGGTACAGGCCATTGTGACTGTTTCCCTGCCTGTTTGGAAATCTGGGCTCACCCTACCTGGCTCTCACCCAAATCTCTCACAGGCACCTAACTGGGCATTACCTGTACCCGACATGCTCCATAATACAAGAAGCCCAGAAGACAAATGCAAATGGTAAAGTCTCCCATCTACATCTTCTTGACACATATTTGGAGCACACAAAAAACTGGATCTAAATTTTCCTTTGTATGTTGCAGGAACCTTGCATTGCATATAATCTTCCTCCTAGCCTCCGAAGCACCTTACAAATCTGTAATGTGCTTCTGGGGTGGCAGATTCAAATTACATCAAGTCTTATATGTTGAAGGGCAGGTCACATTGGGGCTTATATTTGTTCTCGGGCTTTGGAACTCCAGCTATAACTACTGCGCTCATTGCCATGCCCTCAAACAACATAGCCACGCTCTGGACCAGCTGCACTTCCCCAACACCTAATCCAAAGCGATAGGGAAAACAGAGCCGATTTTATCTTGGCCCAAACGGTAACACTTGATGTTTACCCTGTATGGACCCAACTGCAAATAATTATCCTCTTGCCCTGCAAAGAAGCATAGAGTGTAAAGTGCCAACTCGAATTCTGGACTCACACCTATCAATGTGCTGCTCTTGTCTTTGCGCACTCCTTTCCACTCAAACTCTACTGTCAGCAACTGAGTGTGAGAATTCGGCTGTGGGCACATGCCAAAAAAAAACAGATTAGTCACAAAACTGATGGCACAAACCTCTCTACATTGGGTGCTGCAATCTACACATAGGTTAGTCACATCTTTACAGTCCTTCCAAACTTTGATTCAAACCCAATAAAAATTGAGAGCGATGACATAATAATAAGGTTACAGAGAATTCAGACTGAAAAACTGTATCAGTAAACTGGAAATGGGACAGATCCCAACACTAGAAACACAGAAAAACAGAGGAGCAGCACTATGAACAATAGTGAGAGTCTCATGCATTTTCAAGTGACCTTGAACAGCAACAATATATGGGAGTGATCAGCTACTGTAATAACCCCACTGATGAACTTCATCAGCTCCTGACAGTAGTTGGAGGCCAATTTTGCACATTAGTAACCAACCTACCAAGATTCTGTTATAAGACGAGTTTGGCTAGCTCAAGATGGAGACTACAAAGGAAATGCAGAAGAAGGGGAACAGTATGAGAAGGAAACCCCGAGAAAAAGAACTAAACAAGGAAAGGGGGAGAGCAGCTGGACAATACTGGAAGCTTTTAGCACAGGTTCTTTTGAGGAAAAAAGTGTGCTCTCAAGAACTCCTGACTCAGAATTAAGAAGCCCTGAAAATTTGAAGATTTCCAAAGGTTTTGAAACACGACTACCCACAAATCTTTCATTTGTCAAGCAAACCTCTGCTTCAATTTTAACACAAACTTTGAAGAGTAACCTTTTACCTTCATAAGCCTACTGAGCTCAGCATTTAAGCTATGAATGACAAAGTCCTGAACCCTCAACCCTAAAGCTATGAAACTGACTTTGGCCATGATGAACTTGGCAGTATCTGAAAAATTTGGAATCCTGACTGCACAACTAGTACCCATTTGGATACTAATCAACAGCTTAAAGACTGATCACTGACCAAACATTCTTCATTGCAAAACCCAGCAACATCAAGCTTGAATTTCTGGGAAAGTAGGCACTTACTGATTCTCCATGTCGCCGGGGAAGGGTGTAACCCAGATATTTCACTGTTCCCTTTGCTTCCTCCACGTAAAACTGATGGAAAGACAACAACTTCAGCATTAGAGAATACTGAAACACATGGCATGACTCCAAGGGTAGAGGGGTTTAGGGTTAGGTCAGTATTGGAATGAATGCAGCAAAAGCAGTGTTGGGTACCTAGTTTCCTATTGGTACCTGGATCCAGTTATGAAATCCCGAGACTTCTGCTTGCTGCTTGATCTCTCCAACAAAGACATGCTCAAAAGCTGATGAAGAATCTCGTGTGCCCTCTCTGTTGTAGAAGCGAAACCACAAGTTCTGCAGTTGTCTCTTGAACTCCTCCTCACTCTCAGTCAATATGTTCTTCTCAGCCAAGTACTTACGGACATACTTGATTGGAGCTGTCCGACTAATCTCCTCAATAAATGCAACTTGCTCCTGTTCATCTGCTGCAGTCAATTGCTCTTCCATGTCTTCATCAGCATGATAATTATCCAGAAGTGCATAAAAACGGGCGTATGTTGGTCGTTTGAAGACTTCTTGATGCAAAAACCGGAAGAGTGATGACCCTCCACTCATGTCTTCTCTGTAATAATACACCTTCCGTTCCTCTCCACAGTCAAGTTCATAGTCTTGTCCAGGAGTTAATCTGTTGAGGTCAAGATCCCAAAGGCGCCTGCAGGCTGATGAGAAGTCACAAAGCTCCTCTTGTGTGGGTTCTATATCAGTGGAGACATGCATAGCATACTGTTGATGACTGGCATGTTGTTTAAAATGTTGTTGTTGCTGTCCATCAGGATATGAATGCGGATGCAGGCGTTGTTGCAGAGCTTCTTCAGTACTGCTCCACACACTGTTTGAGTCTTGGTTCCAAGATGCAGGATTTTGCTGCTGCCACTTGTTGGTGCTGCCATCCTCCTCACATTCTTCTCCTACCACCTACAAAATTCTATGAACAAAGTATCACATCATCATCATCATCATCACAACAAGGAAATCACATGACACAAACACATTCTTTCAGACCATAGAGCATTACAGCAGAATGTACTATACTTCCGATGATGATGATGACATGCCTTCCAGCAAGTCTTTCACTGAATCTCTTCTAGAACCACACCTGCCTCCTCTTCCCCTGAGAATTCTCAAAAGCCCATTGGCTTCTTGGGCATTCGTTCCCAGATTCTTGGGAAGAGATTAGGGTTGAAGAGTAGACCTTGGAGTTTTTTGCAGCGTAAAAATCCAGAGATCTAGTCAAACTGGAACCCTCAATGCGATGATACAACAGCTGCATTTGAAGAAAAGAAGTTCAGGAGAACGACAACGACAGCAGGTTCCCAGGGAAACCACCCAAAAAGTAAGACACCCAATGGGGGGAAGCAAGCAGGTACCTGAGCCCAAGAGTCTGCAGCCGCAGGTGGTCTCCTCCTCTCATAGTGCGACTCCTGAACTCCACCACCACCTCCTGGTCCATGATTCCAGCTTTCATATCTAGCTTCCGGCTCTTGGATCCCAGCTGAATCCCAGCTGTTGCTGCCTCCACCAGCAGCAGATTCATGTCGCCAATCTGATCTACTGGGTGCAGCAGAATGAGGAGCAGCAGCAGGACGAGGACGAGGACGAGGATCATCAGCATTGTTGTCTTCCTGCTGCTGCTGGTCATTAAGATGCAGTGCCTCCAAAGCCAGATTCTTGAGCCCCTCTACCACAGAATGCTTGATGCTGTCGAGGAAGGAATCCATCGCTGCAACACCCAAATGCTCCAAATCCTTCCAAAACAAACACACTCAGTTTGCACTCAAAACCCCCCAAATCTTCACCAAAATACAGGCTTCCAAGTTCGCTGTTTTGCACCCACCACCAGCCAATTATTCGCCCCAAAAATAAATAAATAAAAATAAAATCCTTCCAAGTTTTGCAGTTTTCACACAACAAAAATACTACCCCCAAGCATAATTAATTAATTAATTCCAAGTTTGCACAAACAAAACTTTAACCTTACCTATATCAACATAATTGATTATGAAAAAATCTATTAATAAAATCAACTAAACCCACCCAAAGACACTTAAAAGAAATTTGACAAAGCTTCTTGACCATTTCAACTCAATCAAATCCATCGACAAATATCACCATGTATATGTGAACCAGCGTTTTCTTAGCGTTTTCTTTTCGCCAAAATGCGAAAAATAAAAATATAAAAGGAAATGTTCCCGTTTCTTCTGAAAAAAAATCGCCAAATTTCGATATTAAAAAATAAAATTGGGGCCACATTTGAAGTGTGCTTTTTAGTTTGGTAGCATTTTTTTTAACTAGTTTTTTTCACTGTTTAGAGAGGTTCTAAGACCTGTCGCCATTTAATGCTAAATCCCTCCTAATTAATTAATTAAATTAAAAAAATCACTGATGTGAACTGTACTATTATCACTCGCATTATCAGTTCTAAAATGTGATTTAAAAATTATATACAAAAAAATTACAATATATGTGGCAATGTATGATCATCACTAGTGCCAACATGCATCCACCTATTTACAAATCGCCATGCATATTGTCGTAGTGTTCTAACAAATTTGGCACTAAAGTGCCAAATAATTAATAATATTTTTCTAAATTTTTTGACAATTTGACAAATTTTGAGGGAATTTTTTAGTTTTCTAGTAGTCTTCAAATTGTCCAATAAAAATAGTCAATCCATGATCTTTTAGTTGTTGTGCAGGAACAATAAGAGGATATGAATATAGGAATAAAGATCTTGGACTCCTAACAATTATGAACTTAATTAGTTGGTTCATTGTATTAATAAGGATTTCCCTCTAAGAGCATCATCACTGGTGCTTAGTCGATGACCGCGGACAGTAAAATTGGCTTGGAGCAAAGTCAAAATATGCCGGTTTGGCTCATGAAAGTAGTTTTTCTCCTGCATATTTGCATAGTTTGCTGAAGGCGGTTTGGCTCAGGAAAGTAATTTCTCTCGTGTATATTAGCATAGTTTGTAGAAGGCTGATAAAGGTGCACTTACCAGAAAAGACTGTAATAAATGTGATTTGAATGGTGATCCCTGTTTTTGATTGCTCAATCATAATTATTGGTCCAGGTGATTTGTTATTACCGTAGTACATTTTCAGGTTCAGCATCTGGCTGGTGAATAATTATTTTATTTTGAAAAAATTATATATATATATATATATATGAGAATTCTCGATAAAGTTTTATTTAAATTTAAAAATATTCACATGTTATTCATCATCAATGTTTTGCTTCACAGCACAGGTTTTGATCTCAGATCTTCCCTTGCAGGAAATATGGCACTAATGACAGGCGTATTATCGAATATTGAAAAATAGGGTTTTTTAATATTTAATACATACAAAAAATCAAAAACAAATCCTACTACAGAATAGTGCAGTTCTCCACAAGGTTGCATTGTCAAGCTCATAAAAAGTGCGAAACAAAGCTCATTAGGGAATGTTTAATGACAAAGAAAAAAAGATTTAAATAACTCAAAAATCTTATGAACAATAATTTTTAAATTTTTAGCAAGAAGGGACCCTAATTTTCTAAAATTTTGACATTTAAAAAAATAATTTAATTTTTGCCAAAGCTGAAAAGGTACTATAGTAGTAGTCCCCCCACTTAATTTGCTGGGTGAGAGATAAATTTTAAAAAGAAACTAAACTTGGATATGAAAAATATTTTTGTAGGGTCGCATATTTAGCACATTGGGGTACAATAACCCCAACACATTTATAATAATTTCACTGGAGTTCCTTGGCCCCCCTCTTGGGTCATGCACATGAAGGAAGAAGTGTGACAATATGTCTGCCAGAAACAGATCTCCCATGATCTTCCAGAAATCCTGACAGGGCAGAAAAAATAGACTTTCTGCTCTACCGCACCCGGCAGACGTCTGCCTGCCACTGTAGCTCCCCTTCCGGCCTGCTCACGAACTGTGGTGCTCAGTCTAGCACGCTGCCCGAGTCACTCACGAGTGTGCGGCGGATGTCTGCCTGCCACTGTGGCTCCCCTTCTGGCCTGCCCACGAACCGCGATGCTCAGTTTAGCATTCTGTTCGAGTCTCTCACGAGTCTCACCGTTCACCTTCGTGCTTACCTGTGCTCATCTGCCTATCCTCGAAAGCCATGGGAACAAAAGAAATTTGATAAGAATTTGATGGGAACAAAAAGAATTTTGATAGGAATTTTCTGAGTACTTGATGGGAACAAAAGGAATTTCTTTGGAACTTGATGAGAACAAGATGAATTTGATGAGAACAGAAAGAATTTGATTACAAATTGATGAGAACAAAAGAATTTTGATGGGAACAAGAGGTATTTGATGGGAAACTTATGAAAACTTGATGAGAACAAGATGTTGATGGGATATTAATGGGAACTTGATGGGAAATCAAGCTCCCACCCCTTCAAAAAAACAAGAAACATTCCTCACCCAATTGGCTCACATCTTCAAAAAATAAGAAAGGTCCCGGTGGGCATGTCAGTGCCACCCGACTGGCACTCCTCACATGCTTAATCGTAACGTGCTGTTTTTTGGAACAAACCACTAGGATAGGTTTTGCCCACATATGGAATTTTTTATAACAGATTGCCATGGTCAGGGAGAGAAAATTAGACCAAGCAGCTCAAAAGGTGGGCAGACAACGTGAGCATGTGCACATTTTATCTGCCTGCCGCCCTTTCTGCCAGAGAATATCAAGGGGCGGGCAGGCAGAACCCAAGGTTTTCACAATCATGCGTGCAATTCAGCTAACAAATCTATGAGTAAATTGTATTTCCCTAGACTCCTCTAAACCCTACACATTTCTAATAAGTTCGCTTGACTTCCTTGGCCACAGTTATGGGTAATTTGTAATTCTAAAGACTCCTTTATGGTTGACCCATTCCTGCTACAATTTTTAAAACACATAAAATTCTCACTGATTTTATTGACTTCATTTCAACCAAAAAAAAAAATGGTTCTTCACTCTAATTTAAAATATATTTGACAATATGCTATAATAATATCAGGGAAAAAAAACTCATTTCCTGATAGATTTAGAGTCCCCAACAAAATTGCAAGAATTCCAAATTTCTAAATCAAACTTACCACTGTCTTAGGCAATGGGGAGAGAGAGAGAGAGAGAGAGAGAGAGAGAGACACACACACACACACACACACACACACACAGGTGGGCAGATTGAATAGAACATCAAATAGCTCTATAGCTTAACCTTAACATTGCACTCAACCCATCTATCAGTTTGTGACTGTCACAAGCCAATACAGAATAAGTGTATTGAAATACATAACTTGAGAGACTAACCGATACAGTACAGAAATACATAACCTGAGAAGCAGAATGCAGAGCTTATTGAGATTATTATCAAAGGAAAACTAGTCATATAATCATGCGTTCGTATTGAAGCTAGAAGAACAATTAGTGATGTCTATTAACAAAGTATGGTAAATGTCTCATTTGACACTATGGGCACCGTTGCATCCTTTCCACATTGAAGATGGTTTGCTATGGGGATGGCAAACAATCTTCAAAGAGGCATCTACCTAGAAGGATTGAGTTGGCTTACCAAAGAGAGGCATGCAGAAGTTCCATTCAGAAACACTGCTGGCTAACTTGTTTGCAGGAACAAACAACACAAATAAAACAAGTTTTGTTACTATCTTCAGCATAAGCTTTGGCATCTCAAGGTAATAGGACTGTAGCTATCAATAATAAGGTTTCCAAGAACATGTAGTTGATAAGCCAATGTCCATTGAAAACTCGGTTATGCATAGAACTAAAAGATTTTGGAGACAATGGGTTAATTCAAATAAAAGTTCATGATACTACTTTTTGGAATACATCAGGGAAATAATTGCAAAGGAACTTTGGGAAAGATTTTTATACCTCAATCTCGACACCAAAGTTCGGATGAGATTCTTACCAATCACTGTCACATCATTACAAGGTGACAGAGATCGGCAAGAACCTCATTCAAACCTTGATAGTGAAAACTGCAACAGGTTACATATACATCAATCTTCACACCAAGGTTTGGATGAGATTCTTGCCAATCACTGTCACATCATTACAATGCGATAGAGATTGGCAAGAACCTCATTCAAACCTTGATTGTGAAAACTGAGAAGAGTAGAATCATCTGAAAGAGAGAGAATTCAAACACCATCTCCCATGCAGTCTCATGTCCTCAGGTAGCTACTACTCCTCTGGTCAACACCAAGCTAATCTCTTCAATAGGTCGGGGGTAATGTAATGTGCACATCTCCCTCCACTCATTGGTCTTCCCATGGCAATGCCCTTTGGAAAAAAGGATGGCAATGTTATTGGGTGAAATGCACTTTCGGTTGAGCAAGACATCTGCAAACGAGAAAAGGGCAAATTGAGAGATGATCTGAAATAAAGTTTACAAAGATCTCTGGTAACATATCAGCAAGCAGGAGACAACAGAAACCTTACCATAAAGAACAAAGAAAAAAACAAAAAGCAAAAACATGAGTCATAGGTTAGAAAAACAGCAAATCGTCCTGTACTTGAGAACATATGCCTTCAACAGTAACAGATCTAAGAGATTGCAGAGAAAACTCCACAACAAGACTGAAGATATCAAGGGAAACATGAGATGGTCATAAGCTTAAGAGTGTTGCTCACAAAGTGTCAGACCATTATTGCCTTCATCATGATAAGCTTGTCCCTGAACTTGCAAGGATCTACGTACGAAATAGAGACAGAGAACTACAGAAGAGGGTAGTAGTCGGACATACTGCATCTGAAACAGATCCTTTCTATGAACAACACTGGAAAAGACAAAGCAAGCTTTGCACACTTCAGGACACGAAACCAGGGGTTCTTTTTTCTTCAAAGCGCCTACAAACTTGTGAAAGCCCAGGAAAAAGTCATGCAAGATCCAAGGGGGGAAGAAAAAAAAACTTCTCATGAAATCAGTCCACATCTTTTGGGCTACATAGACCTCAAAACGTGACAAACAGAACTTTGCCACAAACATGCAAACAGAAAGCGTCACACACACCTTGACAAGAAGAGATTCGTGGAAAACCTGTCATCCTTTCCGTAAACTCTCCAGTGGCAAATTTGCTCTCCTCAGACGGGGATCTGGATTCTACCTCTTCTCTTCCGCTAGATACTCTATACTCTCACTCCTGTACCTCCAGCAACCTTCAAATCTTCCTCTAGATCTGATTCTCCTTCTCTAGTGGATGCTACTTCTCATCAGCATGTTGTTCTATCTTCATCGTCGATCTAAGCCTCCTGGCGAATCCATTAATATTGTTTTGTTCTCTTCAAGATCTTCTAGATGTCTTCATCATCGTCTGCCGCTCTTCTTCAGAACACAAGGCAACGTTGCCCTCTGTGCAGATAGAGTTTGCAAGGCCATCCTTGCCCGCCCTTCATAAACGTTTTGCCGACGATCGGCCTTGCGTAAATGTTACTCAACCTGTTGCTCTTAAGTTTCATGAGGTAAGGAGGTAGGTATAGGCCGGTAGGTAGGTAGAAGGGTGGAAAACCTAAGTGTATTTTCAAGTAACATCATGGAGTGCAAAAAAAAAAATCATTGGGAAGTTTGAGAAATGGAATTTTTTTTTGTGCAAGTGTTTCATTTTTAAGCTACCATTCCATTTCTCCAAATGCCTTGTGTCAATTTTACTCTTTTTTTTCTTGTAATATCTTGTCGATACTTCGCAAATACACATTGGTATCACAAGAAAAGAATAAATAAATAAACAAACAAATAAATTATGACAAAACAAGTCATTCCCAAAGTAAGCAACTCTCAACTTTGCTTCAAGAGCACACTTCCTTCAAGAATGCGCCCATTCTTAAAGTGCCACCTTACATAAATCATACATAGATCATGAGATTTAGAAATGGGAGAGTTCTAACACCTCATCTTTAAAAGTGAGAGTCATCTTACTTCGATTAAAATATACGAGTGTGAACCCCGTGCCTAATGCACAGGTGTGTGCCACCTAGGATGCCACCTAGGTGCTTCAGTTACCCACTTACCTTGGGGTTAGACCCCTCTGTGGAGTCCAGCAAAATCTGGCATGG
>Ga0116227_10003483_pt1 | contig 34907 bp, 28 predicted proteins | sample S1TSphgellanicum_FD_89693 | JGI IMG/M metagenome (GOLD analysis project Ga0116227, IMG submission 89693) | Host-associated microbial communities from peat moss isolated from Minnesota, USA - S1T2_Fb - Sphagnum magellanicum MG | ecosystem: Host-associated > Plants > Peat moss > Unclassified...
AGAAGAAAAATTAATATAAGATAAAAAAAAAAAGAATGAAAGAAGTGAGATGGTAGGAGGGGGGGGGGGGGGGGGGGGGGGGGGGGTGGGGGGGGGGGGGGGTTGTAAAACATTTTTTAAATCATGTTTTTATATTTGTAGGGTACATTATGTATAAGGGATGCATAGCAATTGAGGGCATGGATTCACTTACACAAACTTATCTTACACAATAAAGATGACCTAGATTAATTTATGATTTTTTTCCTTATTTCATTATAAGAAACATCATGTTTTAAATTGATAATGAAATTGCACCTTGTAAAACACCTTGAAAATATATCATACAAATTCAACGAGATAATTATGATCTATTAATGGTTGTTGAATCAACAATATGTCCAAGGTGTGGTTCCTAAAAATGGGTTTTAATTAAAGATGTGTTTATGTTTAATAGAAACCCTACAAAGCTTTAGTAAAAAAAAACACCATAGATTAGGAAAATGTACAAACACTACGCCAAAACTTGACATTTATGACTAGGAAAAATATGGCTAATGACCATTTTCTAGTCATATAGTCATATATGTCATGTTTTTGTGTTTAATATTGTTCTTGTAACCATGGATATGACTACATGATTAATGATCTTCATGGATAGGAATATGTGACTAAAAATCTTTTTCATGAACACCATATAAATATTTAATAATGTACAATTTTAAACATTAAAAAATTTATGAATTAAAAAAGACAAGAATTAGAAGGTAGACATACGTACTTAGTAAGCATATTATAAGCTCGTAGATGATTAAACAAATAATTAATGCACAAATAAATTATTAATAGCTTATAATTTCAAAAAAAAAAGCCTTAAAGTCGTTAATTATTTAATGTGAAAATATAGATAATGGCTAAAAAACATTTGGGGGAATTTTTTCATTTAAAAAAATTCCTTAAAATTGGAAAACAAATTATTAAAATTCTTGAAACAATAAAATCAAATAAAAAATTGATGCCTATAATATAATTAAAATGTTTAAGTTGAGACTTTTGCTCAAAGGTTTATTAAATGAATATATTCTTTCAAATTTTTGACATTAAATAATTAAATATATTTTTATTAACGTATCCAATGAATTTCAAAAGAAATCCGCTTGCCCCAAAATGGCATTGGTTTTCATGTTTCCATGCAATGGGTAGCAAAAAACATATCATTTGATATTTAGTAATTTATCGAAGTACTTGGTCATACAACTTGGAATTTTGTACTATTTTATATTAAATCACATTTAATGAATTGAAAAGAAATTTAAAATAAGATTAAAATTTACTTGTTACAATAAAATTTGATAAAATTTATGACATTTTAATAATTTTAATACTTTGTACAAATTCTTAAAATGTTGAATAATACTATTTTTTCATAGATAATATATATTTTAAATATTTTTTATAATTACAAATAAATATAACACAACTTCTATACCATTTTTATTGATTCAGTATACTTTTTAAAGGAGGGGAAATATTATAAATACATGCATACATACATACATATACCATGTTGATTTAAAATATGTTTAGGGTCTTTTTTTTTTTTACAAAAAAATTTATGAAAAAAAGAAAAAAAATACTTCAAGATATCATTGTTGATCAAATGTATGAAATGGTGAAGATTCAAATGCATTTTCAATCAAATTACTTGATATTTTGGTTTTTTTTATAATAGATTTGTAGATCTTGGAAAGAAATTGAAGTATAATTTTTTTTTTCATTTGGACAAAATATAAAAAAGATAATAATGGTCAAAGTTGGATGTTTTTGTATGGGACAAGGGATGATGTGAAATAATCCTGTAAATTTATCCCATATCTTTTGTCAACAAGTTCAACTTTATAAACTATATAATTAGGTGAAAAAATATTAGTTTACACACAATACATGCACTACATACATTTAAAGTGCAAATATTAAGTTTGTGTTGGGCCAATAAAAAAGGCTTGTCACCAAAAAATAAATAGGATTTAATTTACCTACCTACATGGGCCTATGTACGTACGTACCTACCCATCCATTCCTACCCTACCAAATGGCCATTTTAAACATATTTCAATTTATAAATATATAATATATTCCATGGGCTTTATGATTAGGACAAAAATACAATTAGTGGATAAATGATGTGTCCATAAGGACTACATAGACATGTAGTCATGAACGGTACTTACGACTACAAACGTAGTCATGGGTGTCGTCATATTTGCCATGTTTTGGTGTAGTGAAAGGAATATGAAAAAAGAAAAGGGAAAAAATTCAAGATGTCAAGTTGGTTCAAAATAGATGTCAAAATCTTTCCATGTTAAGAATCGATTACCTATAGTATAGGTTGATCATATTTTTCCATGTCAAAAACTGACGGCTTGCAATAGGTCAGCCATAGTGATGGGAGGTGTGTCGTGAAGGGGTGGAAGTCGAGAAGTAGTTAAACCTATAATTATCATCCAAGTTTAGATGGAGGACGTTTTCGTGATATTCATTTTTTGTAATGTGATTAAAATTTGTTGACGAAGAAAAGTGACAAAGATAGAAAGATGAAAGTCTTCTAGCCTTTTTAAATTCCAAATTGCATTGGCACAATCATGCAAAAACACATCGACATGTTTATGTAAACAACCAAGTACCTCAATTGCTAAAGGGAGGAATTGATTAGTGGGGTGTTGGTTGTGATAGTTCCTTTCCTTGGCTTGAGCTAAATCAAAGGCGGTAAATCCTTAAGTTGTGCAAGATTGGGGAAATATATCTATTTGCATTGGGTGAACAATGACAACATTGATTAGGGTGCAAATGCCATTTTTGGTGAACACAATGTTGATTCATTGATGAGAGCAGTTGAATGTGGATGAAAAAAGCACATGTAATTGTTTTCGTCCAATGTGGAAACTAACATCTCATGTAATGGTGACAATGGTGTTGTGAATTACATCATGGGTTTTAATGTGTTCGTTTCTGTGAACGTAACATTAAAGGTGGATACCCATAGGACCGATGGGATGTGTGCAAATGCATCAAAAAATACCCAGAATTGAGGGATGGGGTAATCCAAGTCGCGTCTGATGTGCTATGGAAAAGATTGGGAAAAATAATTGAAAGGCTGGGAAGACTAGTCGAACTATAAATCAAGTGCCCACCCTTGGGCTAAAACATGATAAAATTTGGGCATGATGGGCCTTAAATATTTCATTGGAAAGCATGTTATTTAAAGGGTATGATGGTGTAGACACTTTTAGATGGAATCTTGAAGTTGAACCATTTGTTGCTCGATGAATTGTTCAAATGGAGAAAGACATGCACGGGTTGGGGGCACTAAAAGATCACATGTTGCTTTGAGGTTTTGCTAAAAAGGAAATGTGTTGTTGTCAACTTAAGGTTTCAAGAAGGAAGGGATTTTGATCAACCATAAACCTAATAGTTATGATTTAAAGTGACAAAAACCCAATTCCTGAAATAGGTTACTAAGGCAATGGTGGTTGTCAATATGAACCTGACGCCACCAAAAGTTATTAAGAGAGAAGATTATTTATGAGCTAACGGTTTTTATGGGCTATCAAAGGATCTTGGATCCAAAAGGTGTCCAAACACTTGAAGGAAGGAGGAGTCAAAAGAAATAAAAAAACTTTGTGAAGGTGGAAGATGGAGGTGTGCATTGTAAAAGATATGATGGGTGTTGCATGAAACAACAAGTTAAAATTCCAAAGGCTACCTAAACATCACCCATTCTAAAGAGAAGGTCCACATGTTGAACATCCTCTAATAGCGCATCTTTGATGAATGATGGTGTGAACGTTGAAGTGCCTCGTGAAACCCCCAATATTCTAATTCCTTCTAATGGGGTGGTAAATTGGGATGGGGTGTTGAAGTTTGGTGAAAAATTAGAGGGTGACCATGCTATGCATTTATAAGGTTGGATAATAAAGACTTATCACACGAAATTCGGTTTGGAAATGTTCATGTGCAAATAATACAATTGAAGGAAGACCTATGATGTGAATGTCATTTGCAATGGATGAAAATAGATAAGAAGGGAAATGATTAGTTGTAGAATGTAAAGCCTTAAAATGGGCTAAAGATAATAGTGCCCTTCCAAAGGATCACCTTGATGGGTTCCCATGACAAATTAGATGATTATGACATTGCCTTCATGATTACGATGATTGTAAAATAATGGATATTCAAATACATATAATGCACAAAATAAGGGGATGAGTTGTATGGTGTCCCCACTTGTTCCACAAAGTTTTTAAAATATGACCCTTTTTGACACCAAATTAAAGGCGTTTGCCACGTCTAATTGAAAAACAACCCAATCAGGGTGAAGGTGTAAGGTGCATCTAATGTCATGGATTATTGTTTCACACCCACCTTTAATTGTAATTCCAAATTGGTGTGGGGAGAAATGTGTTACAAAGGTGTCATGAAATTGAAGGCCTAAAATGCAACTTGTGATTTGGTATAATGTTTCCCCCACTATAATGGGATGAATTCCATCTAAAGGTTTCGTCATGGCTAAGAAGTAAACATTCTAAAGACATGTGCAATTCGAGGTGGAATGTGACCTTATACGATATGAAAACAAAGCCAAAATAATCCATTCATTAAATCTTTTGGGTGAAAACAATTTTGAAACTATTCAAAATCCATCCCAAAAGGACCACTTGTTGATAAATGTGACATTCATTAAAATGCCAATTTGAAATAATTAGAAAAAATTATTGGTCATGGTTTGGTTCATAGTCTTCAAGGTAAAGTGGGAAGTAGCCATTTGATTTAGGATGTAATGCGGTGAAAGCTAAGGTGGTGTTGGAGGATGTGGGTTTAAGAGAAAATGGTGTCAAACGCAAGCTGCTCGAAAATATTCCCCTACACACCCAAGAACAAAAATGTGGAACAAACATTTATGAATTAGAGGATCATGTTGGGGAAGAAGGATTGAGTTCAAACTTGATGCTAAAGCTTGGGTTCGCGAAAAAAAATCCCTTTGCAAGTTTTCTTAGTTACTTGCTGAAAAACATTTGAGTTGAATCTACATTTCCTTATGCCTTGTGACCTTACCACGAAGGGCCAAAACAACACACCATTGGCGTAACAAGATGAACAAATGCCAAGTTGCCACATAATATAGGTATTACGTTAATTTATTTAATGGAAAACATAATGCCACTTGTACATCAAGCTATAAAACAATGGGGATGTGATTATATAATTGAAAACAACAAAGGCCTAAATGAAAGGACCCGAGGACATCCAATGATGAAACCCATGTCAAAGTTAATGTGTGTGGGGTGAGAACAATGGAGGGTATTGAGTTAAGATAATCACAAGGGTTTAGATTAAATGAATTGGATGTTAGACAAAAACATTAATGACAAGTTAACCTTCAACTTGTAAATTAATGTCCATAGGTGGGGTAAAAAACTTTAGGTGAAAGTTGAAAGTGTGTTGCAAAGATGGGAGTAGGTTTGGGGGTTTAATCATGGCCAACTATAAGGACCAATAGAATGGGAGGGGGGAAATGTCTTACCTATGCATGATCAAAAGGGTTTGGGAAAGTGTAAAATTGGGGCCTCACATTTACACAAAGGGTTGGGGGCCAATAAGGGGGACTAATAGGTGGTGTGTGATTTGTTAGAATGGGAGGGGTAATTAATGGGTGGTTTGTGGTTTGCATGGGGGATGAAGTGGAGGATAAGTTTGTGGTGGCACATAATAAAACGAATGGGCAATGGGGATTATGAGGTTCAATGAGATGTAATGAATTGGAAAACATGGGACATTTGGTGCCCATGAGGTAAGAGGTCTACTATGAACATACGCCCCATTTTTTAAAGACTGCTTATTGTTACAAGGCAATTTTAAATCTACAAAACCAATCACATAATATTAAATGAAACAAAAAGATAGGAAACTTTCCAAGGAGTTTTTTGCTAAGGCATTATGCCAAGGCTAGACCCTAACTTCGTTATAGGCATGGGTGTCATGATCACTATTTTATTGGATTCAATAAGACCTAAACACTTTAATACCAAAATTTTACAAGCTTCACTCCTTGTTTTTAGTTTTACAATATTTGGAACAAGGAATGCCACATAAAAGTTTCCTAATTTTGTGGTGGAAAGTTGGTTATGTCTTCATTTGCTTGGAGGACACATTATGACGTTCGTGGATGGCTGGTTGGTTGGGTGCCTTAATGAGGTTTGTATTTTATGTTGTATTAGCATGTATTAGCTTTAGAAGGACCTTTTAATACCAAGTGTTACCACTTTCAATTGCTTTTTTTTTTGTTGCTTGGGTCCCATAACTTACTGGTGTCGGAGACTAGATAGAAAAGGGGAGAAAAAATGTTTTAATAAAAAGGTTTTTTAAATAGGCTCGTGAGTGGACTAGTTACCCAAATAGACCTTTGCAAGCAAGACAATCCACTTTTGTGGCCTTTTTCTCTTTTATTATTATTATTTTATTTCTTTTTGGATGCCTATGCCAAAACCTTAAACCTTGCTTCTTTCTTCTTCCAGGCACATACAAGGTCACACCTTTTTTTCAAACTAAGATGGGATAATGATGGGGTAAATCAATCTATTTAGGTTAACCAAGCAATGAAAGAAAATTCTTGCAAAAAGGTTTTGTTAGTGTTTCAAAACTTGTGAAGGTTATGAAAAACCAAAAGTCGATAGGTAGCACATAGCCTAAGCACCAAAATTTTACGTTCCTCTCTCTCCTCTATTCTTCGTTTCTTCTTGTCCATCCACAGCAGGTTTCCAAAGAGTTTGGCTTCACTCACTCTCTCTCTCTCTCATCCACTCTAGTCCATCTACTACTACTACTTGAAGTTCTCTAAAGACAAACCAAAACCTAACAAACCAAAACCATAAAAAAAAAGTACTGAGCTGTTGTTGCTGTATTTCCTTTTTCTTGAGCTCCTCCACTGCTGCCTACATATATTTTCACTACTCCTCAGTATGTGTTTTGTTTTTCGGCATCATGTTTATCAAAGAGTGTGTGAGCAATCTCAATGCTGGATAAACATATAATATGCTTATGTATTTTTGGGTTGAATCTGTTTACTGTTTACAATTTTACGTTCGTTTGGGACCAGAAAGTCCATTAGACGAAAGGTAGATCATGGAGGACAGATTGTCCTCTGATACTAGCAGTGTGCCACAAATTTGGCCAGGGCGACCGTGTTCGTAGTCTGCATGAGTTTAGCAAGAGTGAATCAAAGTTTATCTGATTTTTAATGCAAGAGTGTTTGTTAAGTGATGGCAGAATGTCATCACTTAACAAACAATTACTTGTATTGTTAAAATGGAATAAGAATAGTTAAAATGGTGTATTGGGTGGGCTATTCTTATCACACCCATACACACAATTACCCACCAATTGATGATACAAAAAAATCATCCATGAGATTTCATCCTAAAGTTAGGATGTAAGGACCGATCTAAAGACGTAATAAGTTTTGTCAGTAAATGATTTTTTGAGTCGATGAGAAGATGAAATAGCAATGTATTTTGGGTTGCGGAACAGAAATCATCCATAAGAACCGTCTTTTCATCCACAATGTGGGTCGTGAGGGTGGGCAGAGAGAAGGGAGAGAGAGAGAAGGGAGGTGTGTGGCGATGGCGGAGGACGGATCCGACGCATTATTGCAAGGATGGTCGGCGCGAGTGGAGGAGCTGGTCGATCAGCAAGATCATGATGGCGCTGTGAATCTACTAGAGGTAGTGATTGCCAAGCTGAGTCTCGGGGAAAATGCGGCTTCGAATTTGGGCCTGGCGGCAGCGCTGCAGGACCTGGGAGGGTTGTATGCTAGCGAAGGTTTGTCCCTGAGGGCTGATTCTCTTCTCAGCTCCTCGCTCGTCATCAGGCAGAGGGCTCAGAAACAAGCTTCTTCCGCGGCGGGAGATCAGCTTCCTCCTCCGGAGTTAAGGAACATGCACTCAACATCCATTTTGCTACAGTGTTTTGAAGGTCGATTGGCTTCAATTCTTCAAGTCATTTAGGGTTTTAAGAATTCTGTCAACACTGCATAGGGATTTCTTGGTGTAGGTTGCAATGGAATTCTCGTGTGTTTTAAAACCATGAACAATGTTATTCCATGATAGTAAGCTGATTTTGCTTCTAGTTTGATGGTTGTATGCGTTTTCCCTCAGGTTCGCCTCCTTAGGAATTGATCATCATAGTGGAGCTGGTGATGGAACCAGCTGCCAAAGAGAGTTTGGCCTGGAGGCTGTAGCTACTGATCATGATAGAGCAGATAGGGACGGAGAGCTGTCCACAGTTGGCACGCATGATGAAGAAGAAGGTGCATTTTTTCTTTACACCTTTTGATTCTATGAGAGACTTGCATCGTTACCAGTCACCACAGTCAGTGTGGTATTACAGTCCTGATTTCCCTGGATCTCATCAGATTGACATTGTAGCAGGGTTTGGCACTGTAATGCAAAGGTCAACATGGAGTGACAAGTTTGCATGTTGTGCATCTTGAATGTGGCATCATCAGATTGGGAAGCTGTTGTACCATGCTTGTTGACAAAGCCACCTGCTTTTTCATTACCACTGCCAAAGGAGTCATCAACTTCTGTAGAGAAGGATAGTCCAAAGCAGAAGCAGCGTGGGCGGGGGGCTTTTACATATGGAGGTGGTGGTTTGTATAGTGATGGAGTTGACAGAAGTAGCTCCTTGGAGGGTTGTGAAGTTGCTGACTGGAATGATACTGATGGAGCAAGTGAGCATTGTATGTACCTGCTACCGTGTCAAACCCTGGAGTTTTTTTCATATTCTACACTTCAAACTTAAGACAAAGATATTTGTCGATAAACAAAATAGCTGAATTTTGTGCAGTAATTGAGACAATTTTTTTGCTGATTTCTTGTATATGATTCACAGATTATTTAAAATGCAAGAAATCAAATCTCTCCTCATGGTTGCACAGATCTCTGTTGGCTTTCCGAATGGATATTGTTCTGATACTGCAGATATTTTACATCATTTGCAGGGGATGGAGGGGCTAACCATGTTCTTGTAATAAGCGGGTTTTCACCCATGATGAAGACCAAAGACCTTGAGAATCTGGTGAAGCCATATTCAAGTCAAGGTGTTTCTATACGTTGGGTTGATGATTCAACTGCTTTGGCTGTATTTTGCACTCCTGCTCTGGGTATCTCCCTGTCATTGCATTACCTTTTGATTGGTAATTGGAGATTTCATTGTCTTTGCAGCTATTTTATCCCCCAAGGTCAACACTTTGCATTCTAGAAGCAACTTATTTATAGTCTGCCTACAATCATGTTGGCCTCTATGGTTTGCTGATTCATGCTTTTGAGCTGTGCAGCTCGCCAAGCGCTGGCAGGCATTCATGACCCACGTTTTAAAGTCCAACGATACAGTGAAGGAAGTGCAATGATCAGCAGATCTTCACAAAATGGTTATTTTCTGACCAATCTTTGCACTGCCTGTGAGTCCTGTTGTTTTTGCTTTAGAGGTTGATCACATAAATGTATCATCTACTTGTGGCTCTTTATTGGGTGAAGATTTGGGGTGTGGCTCTAGTCTTATAAAGATTGGGATAGTGTGGGTCCTGGGGAATAGGCTCCTTTGAAGATGCACACTGTAAATAGTAGGAAGAAGGTGAATTGATGCATGGAAATAACTGTTAAGTCTGCTGTTTGCACTTGTTGGAATATTGTTCAGATTTGGAGCCTCCTGCACAGCGACCTGCCACATCAGCACGAGTAGCTCAGCGGATGATAGCTGGTGCACTGAGTAAGCAGGGAGTCAGCAATAATCTACGGGCAAAGAGCCGAGCGAATGCAGAGCAAGCTCGGATACAGGAACTCGAAAGAAAGCAGCGACTACTCACTAGGCACCAACTTCGTGATGAAGCTTGGGGTGATGATTGAGGTTGTGCCTTGTTAACACTCCTATGGTTTTTTACTTTGCTGCATGTATTCTATAAGAGAGTTTTAGTTATAGAGCAGTGTGTTGGTATGGCTATTGGCTTACTGAAGCTCAGAAGAGCTACCAGAGGTTATATGTTGTAACCTCATCAGCCTGTATTGTCATCTTGGAATGAGATCATCAGCAGTGCTCTCTCACGAGTTCCTTGTGTTTTGGCCAGTGAGTGCGGGCTTCAATGTGTCCAGTGAACAGTAGTCCTCAGACTAGACAGTAGTTTGAACAAGAGTTGAGTTCAGGTCCATGGCCTTTGTTCAGTCCAGCTTGAGTGGTGCAATGTATCATCAGGCTTTTGCTTTTCTTCCTGTCCATTCTCCTAGGGGGTTTTGCACCAATTTTTTATGACCACTGATTCAAGAGTAGTGAGTTTTCTGAGACAAATTGCTATCTCAAGGTACCTGTTGAAAGGTGGGTTTTCTTATGTCTGTCTTGTTCCCCTGAATTCACATCATGCAATGTTAGTATGAGTTTTCTTGGTCCACAGTTTATTCTGGGTATCTGTTCTTCATATTTTACTAAGCATGTGCAGCTCTAGATGCTTGTCCTCCTCCCCCTCCTTAATACTTATCCTGTGTAGCTGAAAACACTTTGATCACTGTGACTGCAGGACTTCAAATACATAAGAAATGTGAAGGATAAGTCTTGAAGACCCATTGCAGTTCTGTCTCTTAAAGAAAAGTTGATCACCATTGTGTTTGCCTTAAGTTTGAATAGGATGAATAATTTAGTGAACGAGGTAAAGGATAAGAACCTGCGCAGAGATTATCAGTCATGAACACAGCTCATTTCTGTTATTAAGCTTCAGTATTTGTTGCCCAAGTTTGCAGGAGTTCAAACCAATATCAGGATTCAATTCTGTACTCAAAAGAGCCAGAGCTTTGTGGTCATTTTACATGAAGTGTTGGTAGCTTGATGCTTGGAGGAATGCCTGTGACAACATTCAAGAATTAATCAGGACTCTTTCTACTGCAAACAATAGGGAATTGTCAACCAAAGATGAATATAGCAAGGAACTTAGACTACTTCCTCCCTCTTGGGTGTGTTCATTTCCCCTCTGCAATTTTCTAACACTTCTTCAACAGGCTTCCAAAGCTGAGGAATCCAGGTGATTTCTTTGTCCTAGTATCTTTCTTTCATGGTTTTCAATGTCCATGGCTGCTGCTTCACCAAAGCATGAGCTTGATCCGATGGTGGTCAATCAGCTTTTACTTGCAGCTTGAATTTGGCTGATGATATTTTGATCATGCTCTTCCTCGATCTTCTACAACTGCAGTTGAAACCAAGGTTTTTTAGAAGGATGGATTCATCACTGAACATCATTTTTTCTTGGCCTTTTCAACTACCAATTTTGTGGGAAGTGGACAGAAGAAGAGCAAGCTGAGGTGTTGTTTGAAAACTAACCATGGTGGTTCTAAAATGGTCTCTGAAGAAACACACAGGATGTTTGGAACAATTCACAAGAACTAGTGGGTGCCCATGACCTTCGGCCACTGGGAAGTCCCCCGGTTTAGGGTTTAAACTTGGTTCACGTTTTAGTTTTTTTTAGAAACTTTTAACTTTTTTATTTTTTCATTTTTATGTGTTTTTTATTTTTATTATTATTTTGTGATCATCCATCCGGACGGACATTTTATCCATCCCCTTAATTGGGACGGACAGTAACTAAAAGAAAAAAAGCTTCCCCAAAATCTGTCCCGTCATCAAGCCGAATGGACATTTCATCCATCCCCTTAATTAGGACGGACAGTAGCTAAAAGAAAAAAAGGTAGTCTTGGTCAATACAAAAATAAAATAAAATTGATTTTAGTTTGTCCAAGGCCTAAATTTTTTTTTTTCTGGTCTTCCCTTAAATCCGTCCCGTCATCAAGCTAGACGGACATTTCATCCATCCCCTTAATCTGGTCGGATAGTAGCTAAAAGAAGAAAAAGGTAGTCTTGGTCAATACAAAAAAATAAATAAAATTCTGGGCTGTCTAAGGCCTAAATATTTTTTTTTTGCTACCAAATCTTTTGCCTCAAAAAATCAGACTGCCCCTGATTTCTTTTTTCTCTGGAGTCAGATACATCTTGGGAAGCGCTTCAAAAAATCAGATTGCCCCTGATTTCTTTTTTCTCTGGAGTCAATTACATCTGGGGAAGTTACATCTGGGGAAGCTCCACAAGGAACGGGCAGTGATTGGAATAATTTTTCAGGCACTGCCCGGACAGACAGACAGACAGACAGACACCACTGTTGCTTTAATATATAAGATTGTAAGGACAAATTTGCATCAAGTTGTCATCAACAGATGATGTACAGATGCACTTGAGTTACAGTTCCCTGATATTGCAGACAAAGACTCTGCAACAATGGCTTGAAGATAATGCTGTGTGAGCATAATGTTCACAAACTACAAAAGAAATGGAGATTTTGAAAATGCAAATGACAAGGGACAATATGACTCAAATACATGAAAATGAACAAGCAAGGAGGAAATTGTTCTTGGAGGAACAGTTACAAATGGCTGCTCCTTTTCTTGAAAAACTAAAGCCTAAAGATCCTTAGGGGCTTACTTCTTCTACATGTAGTAGCATTTGATAATATCATTTTTGACTTCTTTACATGAATTGTAATCAAATTTTTGGAGATTAATGGTGTGTGATTTCATTGTAATCCATCTATGTGCACAACAAATGAAACACAATTTGTCTATTTTAATCTGTGCTCAAAGTACAATGTGCAAAATCAAACCCCTATTGGGTGGTATATCAACCATTGTTCAAACAAAACTATTGTCATAAGTATCCTATTTGTTTTGGCTCTTGCCCATATCTCAAAGTTGGCAATTGATCAATTCTAAATCTTGGAAGGTTGTCCTTCATTACATCATCTAAATGACCTGGTTTTGGGATTTTCCACATCTCATCATAGTTGTGTAATACACAACAAGCTAAAACAATTACAAGGGACGTATTATCATTAGAATTGAAAATTTTCAATATTTGCCATATATTTTTCAACCCCAATGCTTCATCATACATTGTAGCTTGAAGCCATACAAGCTTCAAGCTTGGTTTTGTTCTTCAAATATTTTTTCAAAACATACAAATAACGTTTAATTGGGTAGAACCACCTTGTTGCGATTGGCCCACAAATTTCCAATTCATCCACAAGATGAATTATGAGATGGGTCATGAGGTCAAAAATGTTAAGGACATAAAGATCCACAAAAACAATAATTTTATTTTAAATTTTAAATTTTGATTTTGGGGTTTTGGAAGATATTTTTATTCGTCTAAATCATGATTTTAGGTAAAAATTTGACAACATTCCTTCCTAAAAGAAACATGATTTCATCCAAAACTACTTACAAAATACCAACATTTGAAATCCAATGATGTGCATCAATAAAATTTGGGTTCTTCCATATCAATCCCATTATGTATAGTTTTTTAGCCATATATGTTTATGGTTTTGTATTGACATGTTTATTTTGCCTTTTCTTTCCTATGTGAATTTATTTAGATTACTAATGTTTTGTGTTTCCAAGTAGTTTTATGGTGGGGTGGATTTCTCATTGTGGATTTCTAGAATGTTATGTTATTCTCCATCCGTTAGTTTGTTTCAAATATATGATTTTGCTTGTGGGAATGTTGGTTTTCAAATACCAACTTATAGACAACAATTATCAACATATGGGTTCTCTTGATGTGGCTATGATGACATAACCATGACTAAATGAAAACTCAAAAACGTTCACAGTTCAATGTCTCAACATGTTTCAACATAGTTTCAACAAATTAATCACACAAAAATATCTCTTTTAGCTGTAATGATTTCTTTGTCAAGCTTTGACGTTTCGTTTCGAAAAAAATATTTTTCATTACGACACATCCATTCTACACTCTATTGTATCTCATGTCCAATTCTAAATTTCAAGGTGTTGTCAAACTTTACCCCAAATATATTAAATAACACTTGGTGTCATTGGTGTTAGGTTCATTTCATTTGAACCCATGTCAAATCTTGGTGTATTTAATGGTGTGGTTTTTTTTCATCATTTAAATATGTCATTATGTTTTCCAAGTATGTTGGAGAGCTCAATTATTCCACTTCACTAGTGGTCATACTATTGGTCAGCACTAATTAGTTCATCTCTTTGTTGTAAGCAAATACTAGTCATATGGATCATCTTCTATATCCTTTGTGTTTATTGGCCAATTCTTTTTTAGGATTGATTCGCTTATTTTGTGTTCCACTTGGAATCCAAGCAAAGTCACATGTTAATGAAATTATGTTTTGAAATTTCAGTTCGTTGGGTGTGTTGGCCATGGATTATTTTCAGAAGGTTATTTCAAGTTGTTTAAAAACTCCAACATAAGCATTTTTATCATTATCCCATATATTTTGTAATCCTACAAACAATTAGGAGATGCCCAATATCCAACCTTTGTTTGATGTTTACATCTATTTACGCACTCCCAACTCCTTTGATGGACTCAACTATGAGTCCAAAGGGTGAAAACAACAAAAAGACAAGGAGTTGGGGCACGTTCCCTGGCTCACAACATTTTGCGGGTAAAAAGGTGTGTTGGAGTTCTAGGATGGGGCCTAGAAAGAGTGACAAGTAAGTCAATTACTCACACTGACGTGCACAAACCAAATAACAAGTTGGGCCATGTAGTTGAAACATTTTTGGTGCACGGACGAGCTATAAGCAACATGGATTCACAAAACTCACCATGGCCCAAACTTGGGGGAAGCCACCACCTTTTCCCTTATAGTATTCTTTGTGCCTGGCCATGAGGCCAACACCCAAATGTCATTTTGTCCCAAGACTCTCAAGTTACGAGTCCTTAAATTCTCAAAATTTAGATTCCCACAACTTTGAAGCCCATAACTTCTTAAGAAAAATTTCGATTAAAAAGACGTTTAAAAAAAAGTTTTAGCCCTTGTCTAGAGCTTTCCAACGATATATGGCATGTCACCTTCATGTAAATAAATTGGGGCGATTCCCGACTTTTAATGGTCGGAAGTCAAATTAATAATTTGACTATTGGCCCTTCTTTTGGCCATAACTTATGTCTTAAGCATCCAAATGGATCATGTGAGCCCACTTTAAACATCTACGTTCTAAGAGCTTTTAATGATATAAGGAACTCTTCAATCCAATGAGTTTTGGCCCTTACAATTGCCCTTTGAAAATTCAAAAGTTCATCGAGACTTCAACTTCCAAAGTGGGAGTTCACTTGGGAGTGTGAGGGTTCATTCCCTCACACTCTCCTACACTCTTGGGAGCATAAAATGTGACTCCTGGGCTTCACTTTTGGCTTGCACCTTCACAAACCTTTGTTTTGGTCGCAAGCTTAAGGCTAGGGTTGTGACATCTACATTTTTCAATTTTCTTTTATCTATAGATGGGTACGAATTCAAATCTAGCAGTGTTTCATAATAATGTTATGGATATGGTGACATATTGCAAATGAACAAACTCTAAACTAGGCTACTTTGATTGCTTTTTTCAAGCTCACAAAAAAAAACTATAATGGATGCCTAAAATAATCCACATTTACAAAGATCTTCATTTGATGACATATTTGTAAATGTCCACTAAATTGGTTAATTGACAACTATCATGAAAGTTTTGTGGGATTTGTATTTGACAACTTACATGGTATTGGTGAGTTTAAAATGTATACAAATGGTAGAACAGTTCCAACATTCAGAACAACTACATATGTGTCGCAACCCCACTTCGGGGCTAAGTGTGAGAAGGCAATTCACACTCCCAAAAATGGGAAAATGGAGTCATCCGGGACTCTCGAAAACTTAAAAGACGATTTGAGGGGTCAAATCTCCTCGCCTTGGTGCGTTCTTTATATCAATGGAAAGCTCTTGAAGTGTAGATGTCCAAAATGGGCTCGCATTGCCCATTTGGACATCTGCAGCCTAAGTTATGGGCAAAAGAAGGGCCGGGAGTCAAACTGCCAGTTTGACTCCCGACCATTAAAAGTCGGGAATCGACCTCTTCCCGACGTCGCCTCAAAGAGTGTGACACGGCTTTGAAAAGCTCTCGACGAGAGCTACAACTTTGGTTTAGAATTCATCCCGATCCAAGCTTGGAGCGAGGAGTTGTGGCCGTCCAAAGTCCCAGGACTCCAACCCGGGATAGTTTCAAGACTCCAACTTGGGAGTCTTGGAAAAAAAAGGCCATTTGGATGTAGCCTTGGTGGAGAGCTGCAGAGAATACTATATGGGGGAAGGTGGTGGCTTCCCCCGAGCCTAAGCCGTGGTGAATCAAGTAGTCCAAGTTGCCCGTGGTTTGTCCCAACACCCAAAGGTGTTCCCGAATGTGAACTAACCCCTTTGTGGTTGGTTTTGGATGTAGATTCGTGCTTGATCTTCTAATCCATCTTCCTAGTCTAAACTTGGGACTTCTAGCACGCCCCTCTACCCCTTTTTAGTGCTGGAAGTCGGGAGCGCCCTTCAAGTCCCACTTTTCCGCAACTACACATAGTTGGACCCTCAAGTGGGTTCAACCCGAGACTTGGGAGTGCGTCAATATGTTTCAACAACCACAAAATCTATTTGTAAATATTTTTAAAAATGTTATGTGGAGTGAAAAAAATTTCATTTATTATTTCAAACAACTTGATTGCACCTATAGGTTTTTGTTATGTTTGTCTCATTTTTGTTTAAGGTCCTTGTTTACATGCCAAGTGTCCAATTTATGGCTTCAACCCAGTAGGATTTCTCCGTTTCATTAGATTTTGGACCTTTGACCCTCGTCTCTAATGCCATTCATCGTCATTCTTCGCTTAACTATGATCAAAGTGTATATTGATGGAAGGAGAATATGAAACCTCATGCCATTTCAATATAATTGTCATGCTTCACATGATTTTTATATCATAAAATAGGTCTTTTATAATGTAGTAGCAAAGGTATGAAATCTTGTCCGCCATCTAAATAGTTATATATCGTGTATGATATTTCATTTAATATATGGAATTGCATATCACACACATTGAAGGGTCGATGCATGAATGGGTGGAGCAATTCACCACACAACCAAAATTCCTATTTATTCAAAATTTCGGTGAAATTTTGGAAACTACAACTAATTTATATTAGTTTATATCGATTTCCTCCATATGTTTTCCATGTCATTAATGGCACATTTAGAGTTTATATTTCTTTAATCATTTAAGCAAAAAAATTATGAAATATTTCCTCCTCTAATATGATATGGACTTATGAAAAAATGATCTTCATTAGCCCATTCAAAAGTCCATAAATGTAGTTTTAAATTCAACTCATTATTTATTTTGTTCCTACATTTTTTTGATATGATATCATATTAATTCCAAGTCCTTAACATACACCCTGTCAGTCAATGGACTATAGTCCACATAGAAATGGTAGTCAGAGGTGCAGTCCATGTGTTTTGAGTTCAAAAGTCCATGGCTTTTACGATTTAAATTTTTTTGTAAATGATTTTGTCCATCATGTAGATATTCAAGTTAAGATATTTAAACCAAGTCCATTTGAATAAATTTTAACATTTATAAAGTAACGTGGGCATTACAATGGCAACCATAAAGCATAATTGGTTGGCGTGACACCCAAATTGGTCCACCCATTCATGCATCTATTCCTCCATGTCATCGATATCCATTAGAGAATATACCTTCTATCATGGACAAAATATTTTTAAAATATTCCATTAAGCTCAAGCTCATCCGTTCACTTTTCACACTCACATGTTCATAGTTCACATTCACCTATTCATAGTTCATGTTCATGTGTTCACAATTCACACTCATTTGTTCATGTTCACTCGTTCACAAAATAACATCCTTGCTCAAGAGACAAAGAGGGAGTAACCTTCAAAGGGTTTTTAGACTTAGATTGGGGTGGAGACTTAGATTCTAGGAGGTCCACAATCAGGTTTGCATTTTTATTAACAAACGACGTTATAAGCTAGGTGAGTAAGAAACAACCAATTGTGGCCCTTTTATTAACGGAAGCAAAATACATGGTAGTTTCATATACCATTAAAAAAGCCATGTGGTTTAGAAAGTTATTACAATAGTTGGGTTTTCGACAAAAGGATGCTACAATAATTTTCAGTGATAGCTAAAGAAGTTTAACATTAATCAAAAACCTTATCACCATAAGCGAATTAAACATATTAACATACAACATCACTTTGTTAGGAAGATGACGAATGCAAAAGAAGTTGTAACACCAAAAAATAGGGTTATGTAATTGTTGTACAACCCATTTTTTTACACCACTTAGTTCATGCACAACAAATGGTGAATGTGCATATCAACAAAAATAAATAAAAACTCACATTATGATTCCACAACAATTACAACAAGTCCACATAATCATATGAGACTACAGAAACTTCATAATAACAATATGAAACATCCATCAAATCTGATGTATTAAATCCCTAAATACCAATTCTAGTGTGTAGCGGAAGAATACTAAAATCATTACTAGACTTATGCACACCTAAGTAAAAATGCATACTATCTTCAAAGCTTCAGATTTGTTCAAATTCATAAGGAATTTTTTTAAAAAACACTCAAAAGACTAAGCCCTCAACTTTGGAGACAACTTGGCCTTTAATTATTCCATCTTTGCCCCTTCGTAACATCCACCAAGTAAGCATCCACCATTGCCAAAGTTCATTATACAAGCAAACAACTCGCCGTTGCAGCCATCACAAATTAACACATAGAAACAAACTTCACCACATCTTGAGTAAACCTCATCTCAATTATATACAAACAAAGTAACACCCAACCTCTAAGATGCAAGGGGGCCATCATCAACCGTTCCTTCCCTTGTCCCTTTTCAATTTTCGATACAACATTATTTTCCATAAGATCTTCATCCATCAAACAAACCCATTTTGACTCTTTTTCATCCCACAAAGTCTCATTTTAATATTGTTCACATTAGACATGGGAGTTGACACCTTAACAAAGCCCGCTCTTGCACCAAATCACTTCACGTGCATGTAGTTCCTAGGCTTGAGTCCTTAAGAGTACCTTGATCAAGTGGGAGTGTAAGCCACATGCGGTCAAGCTACTTCAATGGGAGCTATAAATGGCAATGGCAAATTAGCATTTGAATTAACCTTAGTAGTCTTGCTCATTTTCACGTTGTCGTAACAAATAAAAAACAATGGCATGTGCATCAGATTGAATTCATTACACTTCTGCTAGTGCATTAATTAGACACCCATGTGCACTTTAATAGATTACTCTGGATTATCCTCTTTGCATGGCAACTATTTCCACCTACCAGCATTTACTAGCTTTATCTTTAAGCGATCCTCCATGTGCATATAAGCATATTGCTAGTTCTCATTAGTTCATCTTGAAAATCATTAATCTAGCTTTCTCTAGGAACTAGTTTGAATCACCGATCCATCTTGGTATAACTCTAAGTTGATTAACTTTTCAATGTAGTAATTCTTTTTTTCTATTCAAGTTTGTTGTACTAATTATTTAAAATCATGCTGCATAATGGAAGAACTCGATTTTTCATAGGTGCTTGGTTTACATTTCAATCAGTCTTCTCAACCTTTTTTATTATCTTCTTTAGTTTTTTTTCATAGTGATTTAGATGTAACTTGAACTACCACATCCTTCAATTGCAAGTATCCTTTGATGCGTATGCACACATCCCATTGACCCTATGGGTATTCATTTCTTACATTGTGTTCACAACGATGAACACACAACAACCCATGATGTAATTCATATGATTTTTGTTGCCATTGCATGTGTCTATCATCACATTTGGTTGGTAATTTGAAGGATTGTAACTAAACGACTAATGATACCAGGCCTCATATTTGCACCCAACCATTGATCCTTTCACTTCAACCAAAGTGTCATGGATTTTCATTAGGTATTTTAACATTGTTATCTAACTTAAAAGGAGGGGGGCAATTTTGACATGGTATATCATTCATGGTGTTTTCATGTTATGTTTTGTATGTGTGGTGACAATGATAGTTGTAGGTGTTGACATAGGAACACACAACAAGTTACATGAAGGACCATGTAATTTAAATGTGGTGAACTTAGTTTTTTCCCCTAATTTTTTGGTGAAATTTTTGAAAAATTTCCCAAGAAAACCCTTTCAAGGGGTCACAACACAATATGGTGCAATATTTCACACTCCAAAATTTGATTGGTACCAATGGTTTTTTTCTTTAATTTCATGATATTGTTCAACTAATGATCATCCATGACTTATAAGTATATTTAGCCAAATTTGGCAATATGTTCAAAATATAAAAGTAGAAAATCTTAAACACCTTTTCATAGTATACAATTGTGGTGATATTTAATGATTTTGAAGGTGGAAAAATGCTTTTTCTGGTGATTTTTTTTTTTCCAAATTTTTTTTTCAAAAAACAGGGAATTTGTCACAAATAAGCTTTTCGCCAAAAGACGAAAATTCGCCAAAAAGAACCAATGGACCGTAACCGTATACACAGAGTACCCTACGAGAATACGTACTCATACGGTCGCGGTACCCTAAGAAAATACGGTCTCTTTCTCCTTACAACAAGGGTTTATGGGTTTAGGGTTTAGGTCCGCCGCTCCAGGTTTTGCAAGCCAGAGTTGCGGGGACTTTGCAGTTTGCTCCCTGAGCCCTCCTCTCTCAGTTTCTTTCCCATTTGCAGTGATCGCATTGGCGATGGCGTCTTCCGAATCTCTTGCAGCGACCGAGGACTGCAATTCGAGAGAATCTATTATCAGCGTCCTGGAAAGTGATGCTGCAATTGCTGTAATTCGGCCTCCGTTGGGTATTGAACCGTCCGTGGCTATGGAGGAGGACCAGAACGTGGGCACGAAGCGTGCTAGGGACGAGGAATCGCCTGCTGAAGCACCTGTAGTTGCAGCCGCAGGTGCCGTCGCAGATGAAGCTGTTGATGGAGCTCCCGCTCTTAAGAGAATAAAAACCGGAGCGGAGAACCTGGAACCCACACATGGGGAAGATAATCGAAAGGACGATGATCGGAAGATGGAAGAGGAGGAAGTTAAAACCACTACTACTACGCTAGGTGCTGAAGGGACGAAGGAAGTGCAGGACGGCGAGCAACAAATGGCCACTGAGGACGGTAGAAAGACAGAAGCAGTTAAGCTGGGGCCCAAGGTGTTCCACTCGGCTGTTGAACTCTTTACCTATCTCTACGATTTTCTACATGGTTGGATTTGCAACCAAGACGTAAACAAGGTATTGCTCTCTGGTCTACCTGCAATGTTATCATGTTGATGGAAGGGTGAGGTTGTGTATTTCTGATGTCACGGGTTTAGGGTTTCTAACATGTTTCTGCCATAGTTTTTTTGCAGAGATTTGTTGTTTTTGTCAATGTTCTAGGACAGGTTTAGAAGTGGCAACAGAGCTGCGTTGCTTTACTAGAGTCCCTGTCTTCACAGCTTTACCTGGTCTCACTCTGCAGACACAGTCACCTAAGACATCACAAGCAATTCTACAGTTCAGAGGATTTGTTGTCCATAGCGTATTTTTAGGGTTTCTTTGAATTTGCTTTGTGTTTCTTTCAAGCATAGTCATTGAACAATTTTCACAATATAATATCTTGCTGGTGATGGTCATTGAACATGTGGGTGCCTGTCTATATTTCTCACATTGCTTTTCAGTTCTATCCTATTCTTTTTGTTGAGCATTGTTTTTGTCTTCTCTTACTCCTAAGATTTGCTCTTTTGGTTTTTTTCTTAATGTTTGTTCTGGAGTCTCTCTAACCTTGGTATCTTGAATTCTGGGAGCAGGCCGCCAGGGGGATTATGGATGTGGTCAGTCCATTTCCTTACGTATGTATTTTCTTTTCTCAATGTGCAGTATGAATTCATGGTCCTGTTGGATCTTGTTGCACAAGGTGCACCAGACAAGGTGGAGTGTGGCATTGCAGCAATTCAAATCCGGATGCATCCAACATGGCACAGCAGATGTTTCTTTGTTGTACACAAAGATGGCACAGTGGACGATTTCAGCTACCGTAAGGCTGCTGATAAGCTCATGCCCTTACCCTCAAGTTTGTACTTATCTACAGGGGAGTTGGACCTAGATAAGCTGTTTCCTGGCCACAAACAAAAGAATCAACACTGGCAGCAGGGCAGAGTAAATGGGGGAAGTGGTAATGGGGCCAGGGGAGTCTTCCATGGCAGACGAGGGCGAGGAGGTTACAAAGGCAGGCAATGAGGCAGTTCTTAATGTTAGGTCTTCAGATGTTGTGTTGACCAGCTCTGCTTCAATACATTCAGAATCACAGACCATGTTAGAGGAGGCATAATATCTGCATGGTCTTTATGGCCTATCTCAGGTCTGCTCTTGTCTTTCCTAGAATTTTTGACCCAACATCAATGTCTTTCTAGTAAATTAAGATCCATCCAATCAGTTTCTGAATCCATTCACAGAGTATATGATTAGTGTAACTCTGGAATATGTTCTTAGCTCTTTAGATCAGTGCAGTCAGTGAGGTATTGAGTGAGTACAATTGAGGATCATAAAACCTGTTCAGCACAAGTCATTTCAAGTCGCATAAAGTTTCCAGTGAAAGTATAGTTCCTCATTCTAAAAGTAATTTTGGAGCTGTCTGTGTGTTGCAGATTTTGAAGTGTCAATAGCTTATTATCTGGTGCAAGGAGAGTGGCTAACTCTAAAGGTCACTTCTGAGTTGTGTGTTGCACAATGTACTATTTGGATTGTATGTTTCTGTGCATACTTTGGCTCACTAGTTCTGGATGTGCCTTGTGGGTTTCAAGGGTACAGCAGTCCATTTCCTTTGGGTTTCTGTATTGTATTGGTTCTGAGGTCAGCCCTTGAATATGTTTGGTATCAACACTGGCTACCAGTGTTGATACCAGTGTTGAAACCAGGCACAGGCCTATATACCAGACCAATGCGGGTGTTTTCTAAGTTAACCCCTAAATGTCAGACAGGCCCCCAATATGGGCTGCTTTTCAGTGTAAATTGACACTGTCCTGACCTTTTTGGGGTTAATCCTAAAAGTCCAGCCACCCTCAAGTTCCAAAACGAGGCTCTAATTCACTTCAAGCCTCACAGCTCCTCCTAATGCTTGCAGGGAACGCACTATTGGATCTTGAGCCACACAATTGAGTTATGTGTAAAGTCACCCTAACTGAGGGTACTGAGTGAAACTGGGGGTGAAGTGAGAAGTCAGTATGGAAACAGTACACATGCAAGAAACAAGGGACCAAACTAGATTTCTCACCTAAATTGGTCCTCAGGAGAGTTTCATCCTCAGTTTTGAATTTGCCTCAGTGTATTTTGATTGAGTTTTGTTCCTTGTTCCCAGTGTGCATTCTTTTGTGTTGGGATATGTGCCGGCCCTTGTCGTCAGTAGTTTGCAAATCTTAAGAAACTAGTATCAGTGGGTGGAGTGACAAGGATCTCCACTTATCTTGCAGACCCTCCATCTGATGTTCTGCAAGTTGTTGGACAAGTTTACCTTCTTTCTTTCTTTCTTTTTTTGTGACAAGTGAGAACTCAGTTTTCATTTTGTATTTCAATGTGATGGAGCAGTTTTAGCAAATTCATTTTACATGATGGGTTAACATAATGTTGAGTTTCCATATAAAAAATGTGCATATCAAAGAATATCAAATTAACAAAATTGAACAGAAAGTTTGAACTTACAAGTGATCCACACTAAAAATTCTTTGATTTTCATTTGCACCACACTTCTAACATCACCCTCCAATCCATAGTTTTCAACTTTATGCCACACAATGACCCTCGTATCAAAATGTTCAAAGTTTTGAACTTGAATGAAGTGACTGTTATAGCATTTTGTTAATGTTTGAAAAATATGAAAGATTGCTTATCTTAATTCACAAATTATTAATAACTTATTCTAAAATGTTTCCTACATTAAAATCTCCAATCACTACAATTGGACAATCAATAGGAGTTTTTTCCAAAATAGTTTTTAAAATTGAAATAAAATAAAATTTGCATCTTAGGTGGTTTGTAAATTACAATTACATGTATAACTTCTTGTGTGTTTTGGTTAAAGCTTGCATAAAAGAATTTTACACCAACCATTTGTTATTGATGTTGTATTTGATAATATAAACATTTTATCATAAAGTATCATTGTTCCATATTCATTATAACAAGAACAATTTTTATTTTTTTAAATGTTATTTCGTGAAATTTTTAATGTATAATTATATTTTTTATTCTTGTTTCATTTAAACAAATAATATGTGATGCAGATAGATTTGGATATGTTGTAATATCTTCAAAATGTAAATTTAATGAATAAATGTTAAAAGATTGTACAAGTATAAATTATTTTCAATATAATTTTAAATAAGGAACTATGGGTTTATATTTTGTTGTTCTTAAACAAAACATTTATTGTTCAACAACATGATCTACAAAAAAGAAGTTATTTGAAAGTGAGGAAAATGAATATAGATGTTTTTTTGAACGAATGCAAGACAAAGTTGTGTATGCAAGACGTGTTTTGTTACACCAATTGGATCAAATACTAAAGGATCAAATGTTAGACCTTAAGCATGATGTATAGTTCAATTGTAGCTATTTGAATGGGGTATTGAATTCTTATGATTGTATGATTATGATTACTACCAATTTGTATTTCAACAATTTTTCACTCAATTGGTGTCCAACTTTTATTTAGCCTTGGAAATTTGTTATTTAAATGATAAATTTTTAATCTTGTGTTGTTTCCAATTCTTGGGTTTTCAAAATGTATCCATATGATTTTATTTTTTATAATCTTAAAAAATCCCATCAACACCATTTACAAGACCATCTAATGTTGCATAATTTGTTGCACATAATTTGATTAACATATTTTTCTTTGCTAATAATTCATGATGTAAACCAATTGTTTGGCTTTGTATTATTGATAATCTAAAATGAAAAGAACATGTTTCAAATTGAACATCTTATGCAAAGAATGCAAATGTTTCACCAAATGTGTTTTCAAATATGTTTTTATTATGTTGAATAATTTTAGCATTAGTATAAAACAAATGTGGTAAGGTGTTATCTATTGGTTGTTTTCTATAACAATTTTTAATAATAAAAATAATATCTTCAATAATTTGTGATAATGTTCAAAACCTATTTAATATATTAAATTCATAACATTTTATGTTTTCATGCCAAAATTGATTCCAAGAATATTAAATCGACTAGGTTTTGATTTGAAAATCCATAAATTTCGAACTGGAGAAGTTTGATAAAAATCACCAATCATTATAACATCAAGCCCACCCATAAGTTCTTTATGAACTTGTTTTATAACACGTAATTTATGATAAATGAATGACAACATTCTATTACCAACCAAAGATACTTCATTTATTATTATTAATTGCAACTAATCATACATTTTAATCAAAGTGTCACATTTTTCAACATTATAATTTTTGTTTAATGGGATTTCAAGTCTTGAATGTATGGTTGTCCCATTAATATTAAATGCAACTTTTTGTGTGTATGCTAATTTCATGACTTTTGGTTTTAAAGGATCAACATTTCCTATTTGTTTTATATAATGTTGTAATAGATTTTGTATAATACACATAAGTGGGAATGTTTTTCTTATTCCTACACCTCCTATTAAAAAATGATTTAAAGGTTCTGATATATATGTATATATTTTCAATCATAATATCATCTACAATAATTCTTTGTTCATTGTTTCATTTTTTCATTTGTGGAAAAAAAATGTTCATATGATATATATTTATCATTTTGGTTTGACAAACTATATTATAAATTTTTTTCTTTATTATTAATTTTTTTTTGTACATGGTTTTCATATACTATATCATATTTTTTGACTTCATTAACACTTGTAATTAATGAATTTTTATGTGGATTGTTAGTTTCAAAGCTAATTTCATTTTGAAAAATATTTTCCTTACCGTTATTTTCATAATTTTAACATATTATTTCAATTTTGGTTGTAAATCATCCCATTCATCATCACTTTTATTTTTAATATTGAGATTATACATTTTTTTCTTTATTTTTTCAATGTTATTTTTTTCATTTAAATATGCATCTTCCCAAAAATTATGAAATTTTTTCAAATCAATTTCCAATTCATGAAAAAGTTTTAATAATAATAATAATAATAATTCCTTAGAATAATTTTCAAAATCTTTATGAACATAAAATAAACCCAACAAATGATTTTAGCACATTTATGAATTTTACATGTTTTAGTGTTATAATTTGCTATAAATTCAACAAGGCACTCAAAAAATAATGTTATATATATTTTGTATATTTTTTCAACTAATGATTTAAAATGTATGTCTATTGAAGTAAGTGGCAACTTTTTCAATTTTTTTTTTGGTAATAATACAAATACCCTATCTAACTTTTGACGTGTATTTATCAATTGCAAAGATATTATTAAATAATAAAGTGGAATTGATAATGATATATGTATTACTTGTTGAATAGGCATCTATTGAACATTGAAGATGCATTTCCTATTTTTTTAATTTGTTCAAATGCTTTAATTTTTTCAAATTTACACTTTTAAATGTATATTACATTTCACATGTAATAAAATTATCCACTTTTGTTAAATAAGAAGTGGAACAAGCAGCAACAACATATGGATTCAAAATAAATTGTGCATCTATATTTGCTTCCCATAAAGGCCCTCAATATATGTTAAATACATTTGTGCATATATCATTTTGTTTGTGTTTGAAAAATAATGTTGGTTTACACAATGTACATTGTAATGCAAGCATATAAGTAATTTCATTTATTTGTAATTCTATAAGAAATTCATCAATTGTAATGTCTAAATTTGTACCCATGCTAATAAATTTGTTGAAATTTTAAATCACTATAGTACACAAATTTGGAGTACGAATTTCTTTATTTAAAATAACAATATTTTTGTAGATTGCATTGGTGGTTTATATAGGATATTGAAATCAACAAATTTGTTGTCATCTTTTCTTACATGTTTGTTTATGATAATGTATTTGTGCATTATGAATATCTTTTAGCAAAACAATTTGATCAGTTGTTAAATATTTATCAACAACTTTTTCAATTTTTTCATTCATAGATTTTCCAAATCGAAGCACATGATCATGCACTAAACCTCCAAATTGAAATTATGTGATGAAAAATTAATCTTCAACTTTTCCAAATAGAATTTTTGTCTTCTTAAGTGATTTACAAAAATAATTTGTTTTGTGTTCATACTATTGTAGACATGTAATAGGAGCATTTCTAACAAAATCTCTGTCAATTAACAAATCATTAAAAATAATTTTCCCATTGTGTTGAAAATGTTTGAAATGTAAATCTTTCAATGTCATCATTAGTATAGACCAATTGTTTACACATGTAGTAAATGTTACAAAAAATGTTGGAGGTCCAATTTTTCCTAATCATTGCAAAAATGTCCTTTCAAAGGTGGTTAAAGTAATATAGAGATATTTTAATGTGCGTTAATTCACAATAACCTAAATCAAATTTTTATAATTTATCTAAATTTACATTACTTAATACCATTAAGTGTTATAACATGATTTAAATCTTTTTCTTTTAGAATACGAATCCATGCAAAAGATAATATTAAATGAATTAAAATCTTAATTATTTTTTAAAAAAGTTTGTTACATGGTATATGATTTTCCTATTAACACTTGTTAATTTAATTTGTATAATTTTTTGACATGAACATTCAAAAGATGGTTTTGGATGTCCATAAAACAATGTTGGAAAATTATATTCCTCATAATGTTTATCACAAAACAACCCAAGAAGTCTAAAACTTTTTCCATGAAGAATTGTTATTGATTTAGACTCATCATCACTGATTATTTGTTATGGATCTAGTATGTTTTGAACCATTGTGTCCCCATAATTTTCTTCAATAATTTCTTCAAACATATCTAAATTATTAACACAAAATTTTATTTTATTTTATTTCTTTAATTGATTTGCTTCATCCACATTAGCAAGTTTTGCTAAACCTTGTCAATTTGGTCAAATATAAACTTTTGCATTGATGTATAATGGAATTTGATAGATTTGTTGCAATGTTTTGAATACAATATTAGGATGAACATAACCTAACACATATATACACTTATATTCTAACTTTCTTTTGAATTTTTTTTTTTGATGAATCATCATATGACATTTGTGATAATACATTTTGTATTAAATTTAAGTTTGTTGGTACATTTACAATGTTACCATGTATCCCATATTGTCCATATCCATGTAGTTGAAAAATTCATGCAAAAGTCAGTTGAAGTGCAATTAAATGTCTTTCAACTTTGTTTAACATTACAACAAATTCCATGTTTGATTTGTCAATTACTATATAATCTTGTAGCATTAAGTTTAAAGGTTGTTCTAAATTAATTTTATTTTGGCAACTATTACAAATCAACACATTATCAATAAATTTCACATTTTTAATAGCATCTAGAAATTGTTCAATACATCACTATGACACATAAGAAACTTGATGTGCAAAACACAACCTTTGACAACAATAACATATGTTTGCAATATTTTCAATATTTTTTAAATATTTTATAATGTATTTATTACTAACATTTGTCTTTTTTTGGTTTTAAAAAAATAATTTGTTGAAATAATGTCTTCACATAGATTATTTGCAAAATTTGCAATTTTATCATGAATATTACTTTGTTTATCAACACCTTGTAATGCATTTTATACATTTTTTTGGTTATATTTGTAAAAATTGTTATGTTAGTTTCATTGTTTTTTTATGCATATTCCAAATCATCATTTTTATAATTTTATGACATTTTAAGATCGATTATTTCTTTTTTCTTCTAAAAAAAATTATATTTCATATTATTTTAATTTTTTTCCATTTTAAATGTTTAAAATGTTGTTTAACTTGTAACATGTTCAAGCCAAGATGTGGATAATGATGAATAAATGCTAATGCAACTTTTTGTTCAATCCATTCATGATGTGTTTTTACCGTTTTTAGTAATGCATTGTTCAATTCAAAACTCCAACTAAACCTTTTACTTTTATGTTGGACTTTTTTTTTGTTTCAAAATTTTTACTTGTTTTATTATTTATATTGCAATGATAAGCATTTACAACATCAACAATTTGATTATGCATAGTTGTAGGTTCAAAATGACCATAAACTATATGTAAAATTTTAGTATTATATTCATTTCCTACTAATTTTGACATTATTTTTCCATTACTTTTATTCCATGCATGAATCGAATGTTGTAAATGTTTTGATATCCAAAACATAACAATAAAATCACCCCATAATCCACCATTTGCTAGATGTATCGACATTTTTTGTTTATAAGTTTTGTTCATTAACTACTTGCCCATGATATAAATCATATAAGAATTCAACATTCACTTCAAATCTACGACAATTTAATGCTTCTAGCATACCAAGTGTCACACATTGTTATAAATAAGCCATACAATTTTGTCGAATTGTTGACAATGTCAATGAATATTTTAATAAATATGAAATAACATAAAAAAGACCATCACCAACATTATCATGAAAGTTCTTTATACTTTATAAGCTAATTATATTTAATTCTATACTTATATCCATATTTTCAAATAAACATGTTTGTTTTCTAGCTTTTGATTATTTTATTGATGATAATTGTAAGGTCAGATATACAAATTCACATTTTAACAATTTTTAAACTACTTATGTTAATTACAAAACATAACCTTGTTTCATATTTACTTTTTAAAATATGTACCTTAAATTGCAAAACTAATTATATTTCTCAAATATATAGTTTATATTAAGTATTAATTCTGTTTTGTTATATATTTGATTTTATTTACTTTTTAAATTCTTTATATCTTTGACTTATAACCTCTTATATTAATTACAAAAAAATAGTATTACATATTTATATTTATAATTTAAAACTATCTTGACATTTATATTTTAAATTTTAACTTTTAACTTTTAACTAGTGTTTTAGCTGAACATGTTATATGTAATTATATAAATATTTTTAGTATATTAATAGTTTGGTAAATTTGTATTGCTTTGTAGTTTTTTGGATTATAAAATTTTATTGATATATTGATATTTCAAAATTTAGAGAATTTAATCCTTGTTTTTAATCACTTATTATTAATCATTATATATATAATATTAATCATCGGAATATATATATACACACTCTAAGAACTATATTCTATTAGGAATTTAAAGAAGATTATCCAAATTACTTGTTTTTATTCGAAATTTACATTTATACTATTATCATCCAATATAGACCCAAAAAATTTCCAAAAAAGGTAATTATGTAATAATAAACCTTTTTATTTACTATTTTATGATATATTGCAAGGTATTTATGGACACTATAATCACAAACCCAATTTAAATTGGAAACAATTTCCCACTTTTATTATTTATTTCGAAATTGCATATTTTTAGTCATTTTTTCCTTAACTTTACAACCTGAATTTTTTTAAAATTTAATATTCACAATTTCCATTTCCCAATAAACAATTTTTTTGACTACCATAAACTTTCTATTTACAATTTAAATTTGCAATATTGGCTTCTTTAGTGTTTGATTATGAAAATTTTGAAAAAGAAAGAAAGGGTTGATATTAGTTCAATTATCAATTGTAATATTTCACATCAACTAAATCATATTCAATAAACCCATCCATTCACCCCTGGCCAAGCAAAAAACCCTTTTATAAAAACATATTCAAAGACTTAAACAAAGCCCAAAACAAATATAATTCAAGATTATTGCAATAAGTTTAAACTTCCTCAACATTCAAATCTTAAACAAAAAGGCTTTCAAGTTTAAATCAAATTCTCAAGACCAAAATTTTAGATTCAAGTATGCCAAGATCCAAAACATCAAATTCACATTATTTATGTGATATGTAGATTCACAATATGTACTAGTTGCATGTAATGTACATCCGTCCCATCAAAATGCAATGGAACTTGTCTATATCAAACAACTTATACACCATGGAACATATCCTATATTGGTCTCCGCACAAAATTCTTCTCACTTAAAAGAAAAATTCATCTTGCCACTATGAACAATGATCACATTTTGAAATCAATTTTCATTGCACAATAACCAACTACTTTAATTGTTGGACTTTCTATAAATTGACCCTTTGGTTTCTTGTATTTAAAGAAAGGAAGGAAAAAACTTTTCCTAGCTCAAATTTTTTTTGGACAAACAAAATCATAAACTAGTAAAGATTTTATCTAAGGATCACATAAAACACAATCATACTCATCATTGGTGTCTTGTTTTATTTTGTAGGAGATCCAAGCTTGAGTTTCAATAGTAACCATGCATTTGTAGCCATACCAATAAAACCCACCATCTCTACTACTTAAAGAAGGTAGATGGCATTTTGAACATATGTTTTCAAAACAAGAAGCACCCACAATAATTGTTAACTTCCCATCAACCTACACATAAACAAAATGCAAATATACATTCAATACACTCATCTTCTTGTGAAATAAAAAAGAGGGAAAGAATTTGAAATCTAATTATACTTCAAAATTAGTGGCAAAATCCTACCTGTCAATTTTGCTCTAATGAACCTATATGTCAATCTTTTAACAATTGCGTCATCAAATGCAAGTATTACAAAATAATTTGCAAAATTTGTGACAAGCTATTGCTCACCAAAAAATGCCAACATTTTTAATCAAAAGTGTGGTAGGTTTTATAGTATTATAAATCTCAACCAATTGGACATATTGCACATAAAATTCATGGAACAAAGCTAAGGCCTATGTATCAACATCTTCCAAACCATCTGCCACAACCAAAATGAAGGTTTTTGCAAACCTCCCATAAATATTACTCACAACCATCTCTATTGTCCCAAATTCTTCCAAATCTTATATCTACATAAAACTTTGGATATTGTGTGGGAACAAATCGCAAATGAAGCAGAAATGTATCAATTTGCTTTATTACTATGGTAGCCCCAACTTTCAACATAAACCCCCAATCATTTCTTTCAAACTTGTTCTTAAAGGTCACACCAAAATTGATAATTCATATATATGATCCAACATTTAGACGTAAAAGAACGTAGTAACAAAAGCAGAATCAATAAAAAAAAATGATAATTAAATATCTGAAAGGATCTATTAAATCACAATGTATGTATTTAAACCCACTCCTTGGAATGTCATAAGAATTGTACTTCCTGATCACATATCCTTGAAAAACAACATTTAACTTTATTTGTTAGACATCTGTAATCCCCACAATAGTAGTAAGTGTTGCTTTATTCTTGCTAAAATTTGTAGATGTTTTTGCCATTCAAACAAACCTTAAACAACAACTCAAATGTCCAACAAAAATAGAATAAAGAGGAAAATTATATGCACAAAACATATTTTGCTATAGTTGGAATTTTATATAAACAACTAAAAACATTGAAGTTAAAACACAACTATGATTTCTAGATGGTTTATAGACCAAAACTAGGTTGTTGCTATGGACAACAACAATTTAAAGAACAAAAAACAACCAAATAAACAAAAATAAACAAAAGCATAATTTCTGAATTGTCCATATTAATAAACCAAAAAAAAAAAAAGTTCAAAATGAGACTAGATTGTAGAGAAGCACCACCAAGGTAATATGAAAAACACTTGCAAAAAAAAAATTATTACTTCCTAGGAAAAAATAGAAGAAAAGTTGAACACATAATATCATATCCAAAGCCCTTCTTATATATATATATACAATATTAACCTTTAGGTAATAAGTCACAACCTAGGTTGTAAAGTTCAAGAACTTTCAAAAACATTACACAAGATTCATTTATAAATTAAGGTTTTAAATAACTATAGAGTTTATTAAGTACCTTTCAACTTTTTAGGGTTTAAGCTCAACATGCTTTCACTACATTTAGAAGTTTTTCAACATTTACAATTAAATTAAAGAAGGTTATACCTAGATAGATTGTACCTATATAGTTTCAAGTACAAAAAACACCTACATAAACTATAAGAAATTACACACCATAAATTAAAAAAGTTAAGGTTTAAATTTAATTGAAGGAGGTTTAAGGCTCCAAAGTAACTTTTAGCTTTAAGGGTTTAAGCTAAACATGTTTTCACTATATTTATACACAATTAAAAGAAAGTCAGCATCTACAACTAAACTACAAGAAAACCTTAAATATATAAGTTGAAGTACCAAAAAACACCTACATGGATTGCATCAAATTATACACCATTAATTCAAAAGTTAACATTCAAGTTAAGTTATTAGGGCTTACAAAGTACCTTTCAAGCTTAAGGGTATGGGCTTCACAAGCTTTACCACACAACATTAAAGGAAGTTCAACATTTACAATAGAACTACAATAAACCCCTAAATAGACTATTCCTATGTAGCTTCAAACATAAAAAAACCTACATACACCTTACAAAAAAATTTCATTTTACAAAAAACCCTATAAGATAAATTCCAAATTTTCTTCAACATGCACATGCATAAACTTATAATATGTCACATCTCTACATAATTCCAACCTTAGAACACAAAATTGAAAAGTCCACATTGATCACCAAAAATTAAACCAATCCCAAACCTACCATACCCATACATACTTGCACTTCAAAACCTAACACAACCATAACTAATCCTTTTACCTAAAACAACCTTAAAAAATAGACTAGCACTAAACCTTGAACAAGCTTCACAATTTACACATCCTTCTTACATAAACCTCCATTATCCATACCAAGAAAAACTTGTTTTTAAAACTTGCAATTCTAAATGAATTTACCTACAGTTGCGAATCCAATACAACCACAACAAAAGCAACACCAAATCTAACACAAGCTTCAAAGTTCACATCATCCACCAACAACAACCTTAATAAGACATCTAGTAGTTTACACCTAGTTTTTGCAAAAAAACATTATTAATAAAAACCAAAATTTCAAAATAATCATAAACATAATGTACTACAAACTGCCAATACCATTTACATCATTACACAACAATACCACATACTTACCCAAACAAATTTTCATCATCAAATATGTTCAAAAATCCAATAGCAGAAATTCACACATATACTAGTTCACCTTCACATATAGTTGAGCCTTTCTCCAACTCCATTACACTATACACATTCAACACATCTTCATCCATCTAATCCCACATCTAATTGTCAACCTATTCAAGAACTAAAAACTATAATTTTGTTCATACTGTCATATTTTTGTTACCTCCTCAACAATGACTATGATTTGAATTTTACAAAACTACCATTGGAAAAACAATTGAAACTCTTGCATAGGCAAAAATGACTTCAATTAAATAACATGGGTTAGCATTCACTATCCTTTGCACAAACCTAACTTGGGATAACACACTCCACGTACCATTATAGCAAAGCTTGAGTTTCCCCCTACAACTTCACTCCTCCTCTCTTAACCCTTTAGAAAAACTTGCAAATCTCATAGTCAAAGACCACTAACAAGACTAGAACCCCTTTAGAGAAAGCTGCAAATCTCATAATGACAAAGATGGATAAACCAAACAAAATAGAAAGGTGCAACATTCAAGTTGCCACAAATAAATTCCACAATGTCTTCAACAAAAGCAATAGCAGGAAGATGGATGTTTGTTGTTACAAGTATCAGAGAAAGACATATATAGAAAATGAGGGTGGTGTCATGTCCTAAGATATTTTGGGATACTTTTGGCAATATCATGGCTTAGGATATTTTGGGATACTTTTGGCAATATCATGGCCTAGGATATTTTGGGACTAGTATGGTTCAGGGTTATAAAAGGAGATAGTATGG
>Ga0116227_10003485_pt1 | contig 34907 bp, 26 predicted proteins | sample S1TSphgellanicum_FD_89693 | JGI IMG/M metagenome (GOLD analysis project Ga0116227, IMG submission 89693) | Host-associated microbial communities from peat moss isolated from Minnesota, USA - S1T2_Fb - Sphagnum magellanicum MG | ecosystem: Host-associated > Plants > Peat moss > Unclassified...
AAAAAAAAAAAAAAAAAAAAAAAAAAAAAAAAAAAAAAAAAAAAAAAAAAAAAACACCCTTTACACTCTTAATACAATAAGGACAATTCCTAATTAAAAGTGAAGTTGGAACTTGGGATAGGGATTTTGTTGTTGTTTTTTCTATTGAAAATTGACGCTATAGTATTATTATGCTTGTGGAAGTTGCTGATGTACCTGACTACTGCTACCAGGGCACGCCCCATGCTCAGTTTTGCAGGCATTGCGAATCCAAGCCAATCTAAGAAGTGGACAAAGGGGGGTGGGGGGCGGTGAGAGAACTTTTCTTGTCAAGAAAAAAAAAGGTCCCTTTCTAAATTTCAAAGGCCATTGAAGGCACCCTAAAATTGTTGGTGTAGTAGTAAAGTTATCAGTAAAGTGGTACCCTGTTTGGTGCCCACTTGTACACCTCTTTGCTCCCTCATCCCTTGTTTTTGTGTTACCCCTGAAGTCTCAGGGTAGGGGACCAAGAGGGGTCCAAATTAGGAAAACTCAGGGTCGTGGGACCCCCAAATTCAGCACATCAACTCCTTTTTTTCACTCGTGGGCTGCCCACTTCCAGCCTATATTATTAGGGCTAGGTATATGAGCTAGGGGGCTAAGGTGATGTTGGCTATTGGATATGGCTATCCACTATTTGATTTTGCTATTGATTATTGTTATGGTTATTGATTATTTACATATTTAATTTTTAGAGTTTAGGGTTTGGGCCGTTAGGACTTAATTTTTAGGGTTTAAGGTATGAACTTTCAAAGGTTAGATATTAGAGTTTAAGTTGTAAGGTTTTAGGTTAACTTTTAAAGTATAAATTCGAGTTTTTTAGGTTTCATTTGTAAGGTTTAGATTTGGGCTTTTTAAGGGTTGAGTTTTAGGGTTGAACTTTTGTGGATCCAAATGTAAGGTTTAGTTTTAAGGTGGGTGTGGAATTTTTAGGGGTTGAATTTAGGGTTTGAAGTTTTGTCTTTTGTTAGTCCACATGTTAAATATTGGTTTTAGGGTTTAGGATTGGGTTTTTTAGAGGTTGAATTTTAAGGTTTGGTCTTTTGTGGGTCCATATGTTAAGGTTTGGTTCTAGGGTTTAAATTCAACTTTTTAGGGTTGAATTTTAAGGTTTGGTTTAAAGTTTAATTTTGGTCTTTTATGAACCTAGATGTTAAAGTTTGGTTTTAAGGTTTAGGGTTGGGCTACATAGGGGTTTAATTTTAAGGTTTAATTTTCATCTTTTTAAGGTTTAAATTGTATGGTTTAGTTTTAGGTTTGGGTTTTTTAAGGTTTGAATTTTAGGGTTTAAGGTTTAAAATTTAAGGTTGAACTTTTTAAGGTCTGAATTTTGAGGGTTGTTTGTAAGGTTTAAGGTTTAATTTTTTAGGGTTTGGCTTTATAATTTAGGGTTTGAAAATTTAAAGTTAGGTTTAAAACTTAGTTTTAAGGTTAGGAAATAAAACATTAGGGTTACAATAATGGTTTGTACTTTTGTAGAATATGGTTTAGATCTAAGGTAAGGTTATTACTTCAAATGTAGATTAAGACTCCCATGTGGACTATATAAAGAAAAGGTCTTCCTTCTTTTCTTCCTTCTTGTTTTCATCATTTTTTGTTTCACTTTAAGCCTTGAAAGATGTCTTCCTCAAGCTCTCCAAACAGTGATGATTCCACCTTAACTTCAAATGATGAGGATATTTTGAAAAACATGGATCAAGATGACCTCGTCATTTTTCAATTGATGGTAACAATAGCTTCCAACACCAATGATTTGTTCAATTCACATGAGATGGAAGAAAGGAAGGGTCAATATGTTAACTCAATTGTTGGTGTCCGAGATGTTTCGGGTATGATGTGAACCACACAAGCACAATTATTCAAGACTTGATGAACTTTACATTGGAGGAATGTGAAAAGTTGGCTTCTCGAGTGGTCCTTACCATTAAAACCCATGCTAGATCCATAAGTGAGCTTTTTCTTTCATATTTTATATTTTTAGTTTTGATTTTTTAGGTTTAGGGTTAGGGTTTTAGGTCTAAATTTTTTAATTTACATTTAGGGTTAAGATTAGGGTTTTCAGGTTTGAATTTTAAAATTTAAGAGGTGGGACTTAAAGTAAGGTTTTTAGGTTTGAAGTTTAGGGTTTAGGTTTTGGGGTTGAGGTTAAGGTTTTTAGGTTTGAATTTAGGGTTTAGGGTTTGATTTTTGAATGTTTAAATTAGGTTGTAGGTTTTTGGGATTAGGGTTAAATTTTTCGAATCGAAATTTTAGGGTTTCAGTTTTGGGGTTTAGGTTATAATTTTCAGGTTTGAAATTTGGGGTTTAGGTTTTGGGGTTTAAGCTAGGGTTTTCATGTTTGAATTTTAAGGTTTAAGTTAGAGTTTTTATGTTTGAAATTTAGGGTTTAGGTTTTGGGGTTTAAGCTAAAGTTCTTAGGTTTGAAATTTAGGGGTTTAAGGTTTGATTTTTTGAATGTTTAAATTGAACTTCTAGATCTTTGGGGTTAGGGTTAAGGTTCAAATCGAAATTTTAAGATCTAAGTTTTGAGATTTAAGCTAGGGTTTTCACGTCTAAAATTTAGGGTTTAGGTTTTGGGGTTTAAGCTAAAATTTTCAAGTTTGAATTTTAAGGTTTAAGGGATGGGGTTTAAGTCAAGGTTTTCAAGTTTGAATTTTATGGTTTACGGTTAGGGTTTTCAAGTCTAATGTTTTATTTTGTATAATAATAGGTGATGTTCCAACTGTATCAAGCAGGTCATCAAAATTGATGTCTAAACATCTTTTGAATTTCATTCTATATATGAAGCATGACAATGTGACTATGTATGCCACCTTTATGTGGAATTGGTCAAAATTTGCATTGTGTCATGATGTAATATTCATTGCACCATGCATCAACCATGCACTTATGAAGATGAAATACGATAGCCCACACTTGAGGAGAATGTTATTTTGGGTGCACATTTGCAAGAGATATTAGGGTGTATTGGGTTTATTAATGGCACTTTGATTGAAATTTGCTAGCCTTGGCAAAATGAAGCACATTGCACATGGTTTAATGGCTGAAAAAATATATATGCAATGAACATGGTTATTCTAGACCATCACGGTTGTTCATCTACATAGACATTGGTTATCCTAACTTTTATTGCGATGCAAACATCTTATAGCACTCCAATGTTTACAAGAATTGACATCAATACATCACCCACGGTGATGACTACTTTGAGTACCTATTCGGAAATTTAGGCTATATGGGTGAGGAGATATTTATTATGTGGAAAATAGGACAACAAAAACTAATGTCAAATGCTAACCATGTTATAGTGCGAACCTACAACAAAATGCATGTAGATTTTAGGGTGTGAATGGAATGGGGCATAGGTGGGTTGAAAAGAAAGTGGAGGTGCCTCATAAAAAGGTTTGATTCAACCAAACCAAAATATGCACATTTGTTCCAAGTTACAACTGTCTCAACTAATTTCCTACATAGGAAGCACATGGACCTCACATATGAAGTTGTTGGTGATTAGATTACTAACCTAACTACACATGGTTAGGCTAAGGATTTTAAACTATAGGTGCAAAATAGCTTTAAACCTTTATATAAATTCTTCTTCTATGATAACACTTAATTTTCTAGCTACTTTCAAATTATTAATCTTCACTTTGTTCAACTTTTCATTGTTGATCTCCACCTTGCTAGCAAGGAAGGCATCTTGAATTTGGAAAGTTGTTGAAAAATGAAATACCATTGTTGTCATGCTCCTGGACTAGCTTTACATCATCTTTGATTTTATCATTGATTTCTCACTATCATTTCTACTTCTAGATGGTGTAAAATCCAAAGAAGGGTTAGGGTTAAGGTTAAGGGTTATAGGTTCAGACCAACTAGATGATAGAGTTTCAGGTATAGGTATAAAAAAAACCTTTAACTTCCAAACACTAAATATGTATATTACCAGAATTCAAGGCCATACTCATAGTCACACACATCCACATTATCCAAAAACTTGAATAATTCAAGTTGTAAATGGATAGGTAAACTTTTACAAGTACATAAATATTTGAACAAATGCATTCAAATAAACATTATAAGTTTGGATGTCATCAAATCCAAGAATATGGGTTTCAAGTTTGTTTGATTGTCATACTCATCAAGGCCAACATTGTTAGGGTATGTGCTTGAGTTATGGACCATAAACACGTGTTTTTAGCAAAAGACAAAACCTTTAACTTCCAAACACAAGGTATATTAGTAGAATTTAAGGTCAGATTCAAAATCACACACATTTGCACTCTCAAAAAACTTGAATAATTTTAGCTAACAAATGGATAGGTAAACTTTTAAGGGTAGATAAATATTTGGGCAATAACATTGAAATAAACATTACAAGCTTGAAAGGGCTTAAATCCAAGAAAAATGGGTTTCAAGTTTGTTTGAATGCCATATTTATTAAGGCCAACATATTAGGATCTAGGCTTGAACTACAGACCATAAACATAAGTTTGTACTTCCTGACAAAACCCCTAGTTTCCAACACAAGGTATGTTACTAAAATTCAAAACCATGTTCGAAATCACACACATTCGCATTGTTAATAAATTTGAATCATTTTGTTTGTAGATGGATAGGTAAGTTTTAAAGGTGCATAAGTATTGGACAATTACATTCAAATAAACATTATAAGTTTGGATGACATTAGATCTAGGAAGATGGGTTTGAAGCAAGTTATTGCATGGGCTTAAAGCTTAAGCCTAAAGCCTAGAATTAAAACATGGGATGGTAAAATGTATTTTCCCCCATACACATGCAAATAAAGCCCAAGAATTTAATCACAAAACAAATGTTATATAGGTAAACCTAAAAGCAAACATGGGGATGAATGTAAGAATTCATCTTCATTATGGATGAATGATTTTTTCATTCATCTAATATATGGATGAAAAAAAATTCACATTTTAATGTATAAAACTTTCATCAAAATTATGAATGATTGTTTTATTTTATCGTTAAGTTATTATCAATGAAACTTTTTTTTCCCCTAGTTTCAATTAACTAGTTAACTAGAGTTTCATGAAACATAATTTAGTTATATATGATATAACATTTGTTGAATAATATAATGTAAATTCCATTATAACTACATTTTATGACTATGGTTTTAAATGCCATTATTTTCAATATGTTTTAACTATATTACTATTATTATGCTAACATTCACCCTATGGTCATTTTATTATTATTATTATTATTATTATTTAAAAATTCAAATAAACTAACCCAGTGTCATTGACGACAATGGGTTTTTCTTTTCCTCTCCAAAGGTGCAACAACTTCCTTCAAATCTATTTGTAAACGTCATGGACAACAACGGGTTTTGGAGTTTTTTTTATTCTTCTTTGAAAATGCCACAACTTTCATCAAATCTAACTAGTGTTGTTAACAATGATGGGTTTTGAATGTTTTACATATCTTTAAACTACCTATTGTCACTGATAACAATAGGTTTTTGAAATAAACAAAAATTTAATTTCAAGTAGCTTGATTAATTTCCTTCAAATAACCTATTATCATAGAAAATAATGAGGTTGTTTTTAATAATTATTTATTTTCAAGGTGCCCTAATCTTTCACAAAATACATATATAATGTTAATAACATTAGAGGGGGGAGGAGGGGAGGGCTAACACTCATCCCATGATTTTTTAAAAATTTCTTAACATTGTTAATGAAAATGATTTTTAAAACAAAAATTTAAAAATTATTTTCATCCCATCATCATATTTTCCCCTATAGTCACATTATTCATCATTATTAAATGACATACAAGTTTGAAATATTAATACTTGGACAACAAATGAGGATAATATAAATAATTTTAAATTTATTTATTTTCCAATCATGGATGAATTTCATTCAACAATTTATTTATTTAATCTAGCTCATAAATGAAATTCATCCATATGAAATCCTTCATCTATGGACACATTCATCGATGTAAGTGGATTAAAATCACATTAAACTTTAAGCTACAACCTCAAAGCTCCAAGCTTAGGCTTTATGTTCGTGCATAAACCATCCTCAAATGGGTTTGAGGTTTGTTTAAATGTCATACTCATTAGGGTCAACATACTAGGATCTATGTTTGAATTATAGACCATGAACACATGTTTATAATAAAAGAAAAAATCCCTAAATTTTAAACGCAATGTATGTTACCAAAATTCAAGGCCATACTTAAAGTCACACACATCCGCATTATAAAAAACTTGAATAATTATGGTTGGCAGATGGACATGGAAACATTCAGGGATACATAAGCAATTTGATAATTGCATTGAAATAAACATTAAATGCTTAAAAACCATTAGATACAAGAAGATTGATTTCAGGTATGTTTGACTACAATACTCTTTAGGGCCAACATATTAGGGTCTATGCTTGAATTGCAACCATAAACAAAGGTTTCTACTTCATGACAAAACCTTTAGCTTCCAAACTCAACTTTAATGATTAAATTTTTAGAACTATAGGTTTCAAAGTAAAGTTTTAAGACCATACTTAGACTAACACACATCAAATTCATTGAAAACTTGAAGTCATTATCATTGTAGACCAAAAGTTAGGGTTTCAAGAGTATGTAAATACCCATGCACATCGACCCAATCAAAATTTCAATGTTTATTAAATTGTAGAAACCAAAAACAAAATTAAAGGCGGGTTTGAATGCCCATACACATGAAAGTTAATTGCCTATGTGAAAAGCTTAGTACATGAAGTTTCAAACCCAAACTTCAAACTAGAATCTCAAATGTTTGTAGCATTTAAAAAACAAAGCTTCACACATTGAAGTTCAAATTGCAAACATTGTTTTAAAAAACTGCCTTAGAAATCCTTGGGCAACAGTAGTGTGGCGATAAAACACATTGTGATATTTCACAATGTTTAGGGCATGTCATTCAAAGGATTCACCCACAACTATATGTTACACACGATTTATTTGACAAAAGGCGCCACATCATAAATTCCAAAGGTAATTTTGGAAGGATATGTTCAATCACAAATGCATTCATTAAAGGAGGCAATAATAAAAATTTTGGGTATTCTTTGGGTTTTTCATGGCTATAGGCATGTGTCCAGGATTTAGGGTTTGGGCTACAAGGCACAAAATCTAGAATTTATAAAGGTGAAAAAAAGTTTCCAATTTTTGTAGACAAGACAAAATGTTTCTAATCTTGGGGGCTCAAAAACAGTTTACTTCAAAAAAAAATTTCAACCACCCACCAATTAAGTTTGGAAAAAATTGCAACCCTTGGTACAACATCTGAAAAATGAGCAAGAGGAGAAATATGTGTGAGTCCAATGATGTTTGGGGCCAAAAATGTAATTTTGTAAGGCTAAACTTCCACCTTAAGCTTTATGAATTCCCTCATAAATGTGTCAGAATAGGTGGCTCTTAAGATCAAATTTAAGACTTATAGTTTAGGTTTCTGAATTTAGGGTTTAAGGTTTATCCACTGATGTCCATTATCGACTATCACAACCTTTAATCGCTTGTCAGGTATTCTTTCTTGGAAGAATCAACTCAGCCACCCATGATAAGTCCTAGTGATACCACGATACCACAGTACAGGAGCAGCTTCAACACATGTCTGTTGAATAATTAATTAATTATGAAAATTCCATTTCATAAAATGTAATCTTCTCAAATATTTCAGAAGCATTCTTCTTCAATGTCCTTCACCAAAAAAAATTATTTTGAGAAAAAAATAATTTCTGAAAATTTCAGCATTTTAAATAATTATATAATTCGTGCCAAAGTTGCCAAGGTACTATGGTATTTTGAGTGTTCTTTTCCCTGAGCAAAATGTGAGACCATCATTTTGAAACATACCTAAACCCTAAACCCAAATATCCTTTGGAAATAAGGTTATCCGTAAAGTCAGGCAATTAGAGGGCTAGAACTGCCAGTTTCAGTGTAATAGGGCATCAACCATGCAATTGGGAATGAAATTTTACAAAACGAAATAACCGGGACCCAAACTAGATTTTCCACCAATTTTGGTGGTAAACTGAGTTTCATCCCCTCTTTCATTTTTCCAATAGGGGATCAAGAATTGAACTCAATCATAGTTAGCTAGACAAAGGGGCATTCTCTAAATCATGCAGTACCAACTTTGAACCACCCCCCCCAACCCCACTGCTGCTACAATGTGCAAATGTTTGCACTGCTCCTACCTGTACAACTACTACTATAATTACTCTCGAACCTTGTGCACTAAATGCTGATTTTCAGCATTTCATACTGCGATTTAATGAATTTTCATTATTTTGCGACACCACTGAAAGAGGGGATAAGAGGTGAAAGAGAGGGTGACTTTACCCATAACTTTAATACTTTAAGGTTTATTTCTTTGGATTTGAAAGCACCTCGTTGAAGAAAGATGCTTTGAACTTTGGCCATTCAGGTACAAAAGTATTTTGTACTTTACTTTTTTGGGCTAAACTCTCAGATCTACAACCTTCAAATTAGGGGTAGGCCCTTGTGAGCAAGCCTTTCATTATTGAAAATTTCAATAATGAAACTCTGGTAGGGGTTCTTCAAACTTGTAAAACCTTCAGCCTCTATTGTGTTCCGAAAACTTTTGATGGCCGACGAGGTTAAAAATTGGTTCCGGTTGAACCCACATTGTGATTCAAATACTGTATTGTTCATTTTTATTTTATTTTTATTGCAATTTTGGGATTTTCTCAAGCGATGATCATCCATAAGTATATTTAGCCAAATTTGGTGATATTCACAATATGGAAGTAGAAAACCTTAAGCACATTTTTGCATGGTAAGCAATTGGTTGTGACGGTAGTGTTAGGCACTGCTGTCAGTGTCTTCCGGCCCTGAACCTGAGGCTCTGCATTTAGTTACGAAGCTACAGACAGCAGTGCCTTCTTCCCCTGTACATATTAGCCCGGATCAAGGTCCAGATTCACTTCCGGGTAAAGCCTGTCAAACAGCCTGGATCGGGGTTTCGAACCTTGCAATTTTTTGGACCTTTCCAGTCATGGAGGCCAGAGAACCACCCCTCTACCTTGAGTGGCCAACACTGGTCCACGCATCCGGAAAAATTAAATTAAATTAAAAAATTAAATTTGTAGCATATCACAATGATAGATTCTGAATGAATTAGATTTTTTAATTTTGGAATTATTTTTGGGAAAAAAGTTGGAGATTTCTAAATTTTTCTTTCAAATTCACAATCTACATTACTTGTGTTTATTAAATTTGGAATATTTTTGAGAAAAAATCGGAGATTTTCTTTTTTTAATCTTTCAAATAAACAATCTACATTACTTTTGTCGGTCATACTTTTTTTTCTTTTTTGCATTTTTAAAAGAGATTTGTAACGAATATTGTATCGGGGAACGCATTGCTGTGAGGGCATTATCATTGCTCGGGGAATCGAAGGCTTGCTCCCGGCACATTATGCCCTCACATCGGTGACGAGGCCTTCCCCAATGCAATGAACGAGAATCTCCTCAGCCGCAATGTACAGCTAAGGTTGATCTGGACCAACCTTCAATATTCCGTGCCAGCAAAATGCCCTCGTCACCCAAGAAAAAAAAGGAAAAAAAAAAGATTATGCAAAACCTCCCCCACGCCAGGCCATTTACCGAGTGGGAGATTCCACTCAGGTAGGTCCCCAAATAACAAAAGCAACTTTTTGCATAACCCACACTTGGAGAAAACCCATGCAACAATAGACTCTCTACGCAACCAAAAGAGTTGGCTGCCACAAAACTCAACTCTTGGCAAAATGAGAATGCCATTTAGACTACAATTTTTTGCACAGAATGCGATCAAAACATGCAAATTCAGGAAGCAATCACTGCCCCTCCCCCTCCCCCTCCCCCACCCCAATAGAAGAAACATTTTCCCAGGCGGTCATTTTAAAGAGGTTGAATAAAACTCGACCATGGAATCGAAATGAATGCCAGGATTTCAAACAAATGGCTCAATGTAACACACAAAATGACAAATTCGCTTTTTTTTGGTTCAAGTGTAATTCACATTTTTGGAGTGTCTTTGCACTTTTGTCTAAAACCTTTAGGAGAGCATATGCCCAAAGCATGTAACAAAACCCAGAAAGCCTGTGACCGACACTTGGTTAATCAATTTACAAGTGGAGGTCTGATAAGAACAACATTGTTGTTGTTGTTGCAGAGATGAATTGGAAACTTTCCACTTAACTTTGCTTTAGTGGGATACAATCCGGGTCAGTATCTATGCACTAGCATAAAATAAGCTGCAAAATTTCACTTCACAAGCATTGAATCAACCCTAATTGGCAAATTTGTGGTTTTCAATGCACCACATGAACATAGAATGGGGAGAAATTTTTAACCTTGTCTATCTACAGACAAAGGTTATAGCATTAAGGTGCATTCACACTTGATGTTAAGTCAATGCCAAAATGAAAATCTATGTGGCACCTAATGTTAAATGGGCAATAGCTTAATTGCCAATGTTAAGTGAATGTTAGCTTAACATAATAAAATGGTTATGGTAAGTAGGTGTAAGTCATGAATGACTAGCATGGTGTTAGGGGACTCGACACTAAAGTCCCTAACAACAAGTGTGAATACACCTTTAGTATACTAAAGCTACATTCACAAATGGTGATAACTTGATTGTAAGTTAGTGTTTAGGATTTTCAAAAAATTGTTGGGTTCACATACAAAATGTTTGTTACCAAAAAGTATGACATGGTTGCCTATGTGGCAGGTGGTGGTGGTGGTGTATATATTGGGGCTTGGGCTTGGAAAAGACTTCAAGCTACATGTAAAAAATATATATAAAGATCAATTAGATTTTTGAATTCCTAGGGTGTTTTTGTTGTAGGTGCATTATTTGTCTTCAGTTAACTACTACGAGTGGGTGCCCGTGACCTTCGGCCGCTGTGAAGTCCCTCGGTTTCTTTAAACTTGGTTCGCGTTTTAGTTTTTTTTAGAAACTTTTAACTTTTTTATTTTTTTATTTTTTATGTGTTTTCTATTTTTATTATTATTTTGTGATCATCCAGCCGGACGAACATTTCATCCATCCCTTTAATCAAGACGGACATTAGCTAAAAGAAAAAAAGCTTCCCCAAAATCCATCCCGTCATCAAGCCGAACGGACATTTCATCCATCCTCTTAATTGGGACAGATAGTAGTTAAAAGAAAAAAAATATAGTCTTGGTCAATACAAAAAAAAAACAAAAAAATTGATTCTGGGTTGTCCAAGGCCTAAATAAATTTTTTCTGGTCTTCTCCTAAATCCGTCTCGTCATCAAGCCGGACGGACATTTCATCCATCCCCTTAATCGGGACGGATAGTAGCTAAAAGAAAAAAAAGGTAGTCTTGGTCAATACAAAAAAAATAAATAAATAAAATAAAATAAAAAATAAAAAATCTAGGCTGTCCAAGGCCTAAATTTTTTTTTTCTGGTCTACCAAATCTTTTGCCTCAAAAAATCAGACTCCCCTTGATTTTTTTTTCTCTGGAGTCAGTTACATCTGGGAAAGCTCCACATGGAACAGGTAGTGACTGGAAGAATCTTCTAGGCACTGCCCACACAGACAGACACCACCACTATTGTTTTTCCAAGCGTAACTGAAAATGACCTGCTGTGGGCAGGTGTCTGCCTTGGCCGCCCTGCCCTGCCCTTGCCCTGCCCTATTTGTCACCACAGACAGACAGACAGACACCATGTTTGCTTTTATATATAAGATTTCAATATTTGAACTTGGGATTTATGCTACTGCGCACTACTAGTGATGATCCACCATTTTATGTGAGTATTTGGGGAATGGAAATATAGTTTTATTATTTATGTTGTTATGTAAATGCAATCGCATTTGTGGCACATTGTAAATTGGTTGTTTTGGGTTGAGTCAAAATGTTATATCAATTACATATGATATTGTGAAAAGTTTGCAAGATGAATTGTGCAATTGTTGCATGGCATTTGCATATGGATATAATAAGTGTTTTACATTTATGATGTTAGAAGTAATTGGATGGTGTCTTTCGATAATTTTTTCGTTGTCAGTCTATTTGAATCATATATTATGCAATGGAGGTCTAATGCGGATGTGTGTATTTGGATTAAAATTCAAGGATTATTGTTCATGAAAACATGTTGAAAATGATTGGTTAAGTATCTATGTATAGTTCCTATGTGTGTTGTTGATATCCTAACAATTGTAATTTTTAAACATATAATATTTGCATTGTGATTGCCAAATGTTGGTCGTTCAACCATCCATTCGGATCAAAAAGAATGTTTTCATCATTTTTAATTAATTGAAATTCTTCATGCCAATAATTGATGATATTATTGTCAAGATTGTCATCATTTGAATCATTGATCATAATTAAATGTTTATCTTTTTCTTTGTAGGATTTCAATGGATAATTATTTTGTATGTTTTTTGTTATATTATGTTTTGGAATAGGTTCGAACATTTCCAATGATCTTTTAAGTTAACATTATGTCTTGGATAGTAATATTCCATAGGATTATGAGTCCATTTGTGGATCATAAACACGATAAGGTTCTGTATATGTTGTGCATATTTAAATACATGTTGTCAAGTCATTGTCAAAGGTCTATAATTAAGTTGTCAAAAGTTTGTCCTTGTGCTTTGAAGTTTATGAAACAAAAAGTTAGGGCAAAAGGCAATTAATATCTATTGATTGTGAATGTTTTGAAGGTGTTTAATTATGATATGTGATGGTGATATTGGAAACTCCTTGATATGGATATTATTGGTATGACATTTTTAGGGAAGCTTTCTAGTTTTATGTTTTGTAATTTTATGTTTTTTCTATGAAATCATTAAAATTGACTAAAACATTTATGGGGGGATGCATTGTGACGTCTTTTTGTATCCATTCAAAATTTGTGAGGGATATATTTTCAATGTATCCAATGCTTTCATTTATAATTCCTAGTTTAGGATATAAATTTTCCATTAATGACTTTCATTTCTTTATATTTTTAAAGAAAAGGTGTTAAACATTGAGTTTTACTTGTGGATGTCGTTTGTTTTATAATGTATTTGATATCATTACGTATTGGACCTTTTTTGTACATGTTAGTTGTGACAACAGTGTAACATTTTTGTTTTGATGTAAACACATGGATATCTATCATGTAATGGTTTATCACATTTTGTAATTCATCTCAAGATACTATGAAAGTTATTGTGTCCATGGATCATCAAATAAATTGACATTTAAATTAGATAGAAAATGAATCTTTAATAAATCAAATTTTAATTTTTGAATATTTTCAATTTGAAAGTTTTCTAAAAGGGTAGTATATTGAATGTTTTTGTTTTGTCTCATTTGCTTTATTAGGATAATACTATTTGGTTGAATGTAATTTTCCCAAAAGCTTTTGGTTACAATTTCTTTGTGTTAATTTTGTGGATGTAAAAATCGGTTGTATGTTTGTTGAATATAATTGTGTGTCATTGATTGGCGAAAATTGTAAAAAATCTCCCATGAACATTTTGTTGATTCCTCCAAATGGTAAAATGTTAAATTTTAATTTTTGTAATTTTAATACTAGTAGAAAAGCTCACTTTTTTAACCAAAAGTTTTCAACTACACAACATTTGCAATTATGTTGTAACTAGGATTTTTCAAATTTTAAATAAAATTATGGAAATTACCATTTAAGTTGATTCATCTACTATATAGTTGAAAGCATTTTTCAACTAGGTGGTCATTTGCTAAATATTTCCAACATCAACAATGTTTTCAAGTTGAACGCCCAATTATGTTGATAAACCATGTGAAACATGTTTCAATTATAAAATTATTCCATGAATTCATTGTCAATGTTTGGGTAACAATAGAACTAGTTCAGTTGCATTGGGTAGGAATGAATCTAACGACATTAAAAGTTAATGTATACCAAGGTCTTACAAATACAATACGAGATGTTATAAATGAAAAAATAGAACTTCAAAATCTTGATTGTAGGGTAATTTTACCTTCATCATTTGTGGGTAGTTATTGCAATATGTTTGAGATATTTCAAGATTCATGGCCATCACTTGATATTTCAAGCACCCTAACTTATTTGGAACTATGACTGTAAACCCTAAATGGCTTGAAATCAAAGCTACATTATTGCAATAACAAAAGGAAAAATATCAACTTGATTTGGTTGCCTGTATGTTCAAATTCAAATCACAAGAATTTTTTTGAAAAATTATAAAAAGTCATGTACTTGGGCAAATTATGGCACATGTTTATACAATTGAATTTTAAAAACAAGGATTGTCCCACATCATTTTTTCATATTCTTTGTAGTAGAAGACAAAATAATTGATGTGGTAACAATAGATCAAATTGTTTATGCTAAGTTTTTAGATCCTAAAGTTGATCCCATTCTTTTCAATACAATATTGACAATAATGGTACATAGCCCATGTGGACCACACAATCTTTGTTCTCCATGCATGAAAGATGCAAGATGTTTCAAACGTTACCTTAAGGGATTTTAAGAATTGATCTCTATGGATGCTTATGGATATCATTTGTATAGAAGGAGAAACAACATTGAACAAAGCTATGAAACACAAGGCCTTTTAATTGACAATCAAGATGTTGTGCCTTACAATCCATTTCTATCTAAGAAATATTTATGGACCACATAAATATAGAGGTACATGTTGCCATTCATGTTATAATATATGTCCAAAAGTATATTTACAAAGGACATGATTATACCACTATGCAATTTGGTTGTGAACCAAATGAGGTTGAACAATATCTTGATGCACAATATGTTAGTGCACTTGAGATGGCATGGCATCTATTTGCAATGGAAATGCATGAAGAACAACCTAATGTTGTACGTCTTGCTCTTCACTTATCGAAAATGCATAGAATGGTATTCAATGCCAATGATGATGCAATGTCGATTCTTCAAAAAACAAAATGCGAATCAACAACATTAACTACATACTTTGTAATATGTATTATTAATGCAAATGTTAGACAATACGCATATATTGAATTTCTTGAACATTTTGTTTGGAATACTACGGTAAAAAGATGGACACCAAGACGAATTGGATTTGCCTTGGGAAGGTTGTATTTTATTGATCAAACTATTGAAAAACATTATTGCTTTCAATTGTTTCTTACAATAGTTCAAGGACCCACCTCATTTGAAGACTTGTGAATAGTGCATGGTCATATCCATAATACATTCAAAGACACATGTATTGCAATGGGATTGCTAAAAGATAATGGAGAAGGGATTGAATGTCTATAAGAAGTTTTAGTTTTGCAAACATGATCACAACTATAACATTTGTTTGTGACAATACTTACATTTTGCATTCCAAATCAACAAGAAAATTTGTGGGAGCAATTTCCTCATCACCTATGTGACAATTTAAAACATCAGTTGCAAGTACAACACCATTTGGACAATCCCAGTGAACATGAAGTTTACAATTATGGATTATTTATCATTGATGAAATTTTGAAAGAACATTACAATACTTCACTATGCAACATACCAAGCATGCCACAATCTATTATTCAATGGGTAGTTCACTATCAAAATCCACTCATTGTAGAACAACTTGATTGGAACCATGAAGATTTTATATCCATTGTCAATGAATGTGTACCCCATCTTAATTCACAATAGTCCATCACTTACCAAGAAGTGTTATCATCAATGAATGAATGTAGTGGTGCAATATTTTTCTTAAATGGACATGTTGGAACAAGTAAAACATATGTTTATAACACAATTGCAACTACATTTCAATCTCAAGGAAACTTTGTCATATGTGTTGCATCATCCAGTATTGTTGCTTTTATATTTGACGGTGGACAAACCACACATTCAACTTTCAAACTTCCAATCCAAATTAATGAATATTCAATGTGTGTTATTAATAAAACATCACAACAAGTGGATCTTTTTTGAGAATGTTCATTGATCATTTGGGATGAAATTCCCATGAAACATCGACATTGTCCAAAGGCAGTTTATCATACATTGCATGATATACAAAGTAATGATAAACCTTTTGGAAGTTTCGCTGTAGTGTTTGGAGGAGACTTTCATCAAATTCTTCTAGTTATTATAAAGGAATCTAAAGGACAATTATAACAACCTCTCTTCAAAGGTCATTGTTGTGGGATGGTATACGTATATTGAGATTACAACAAAACATGCATTTGGCTAAAACATTTTTTAAAAATCAACGATTTGCAAATTGGTTGCTTGAAGTTGGAAGTGGCCACATTTTAATTGATCAAAATGGCATCATTCCTCTTCCACAATCAATGGCATATGGCCCAAATTTATTATCACTCATTCAAGTTGTATACAATGGTATTGGAAATGTAAATTCATACAACAATGAATATTTCAAAGATCGCATCATCGTATTCACTTGGAATGATATTGTTGATAACATCAATAATGACATCATTGACATTTTTCTTAGAGTTGTTCGAACATTTCTTAATGCAGATGTTGCCTTGATTAAAGTAGGTGTTAATAAAAATAATTTGTATCCTACTAAATATCTCAATTTCTTAAACTTGTTGGGATTACTACCTTCAAATATACATCTTAAAGTTGGATGTCCCATTATGCTACTACAATATTGCTCCAAAATGTGGACTTTACAATGATTCACGACTTATAGTGATGCATTTAAGTGATCGTGTCATTGAAGCAAGTATTTTAATGAGTGTGCATGCTAGAGAAACAACCTTTGTCCCTAGAATCACATTACGACCAACCACATCTGAAATACCTTTCAAATTTAGTTAAAAACAATTTCATGTGAAAGTTGTTCTTGTTATGACAATCAACAAATCACAAGGTCAATTTATAAAATATGTAGGTCTAGATCTCCGAACATCTATATTTCTTCATGGTTAATTACATGTAATACTTTTATAACCACATAAGTTAATTCATTAAAAATATTTCTCCTTAAACAAAATTATCAAAACCAATGAACATTGTATATTTTGAAATTTTAATATAAAATTTTAACTCTTGCATTAAATTATATATATTGTCATAAATCTTAAGACTTTGTTTTTCCAAAATCATTTTGTTTACATGAAACATCCAATATTTTGATAAATTGCTTTAAACACTTGGGCAAAACCATCATCACAAAAATAAACATGCATGTTGCCACACTATTAATACCATTGAAAAGCCCTTAATGTGTCATGGTGAGAATGTGGTAACACTTGAAGACTTACCATTCAATTCAAGCATGATTTCTTGTCATATTTGTCAAAAATTCGATACATACATTGCAAAACAATGTTCACATGTTGAGTTTCCTTATTTTGTAGTGGGTTCACACTTTTAAAGAAAATTTTTATTATTTTTTAAAGAAACATAAGAACTTTTACATATGAAAAATTGACATTTAGTTGTTGATATACTTCCTTTGCTAATAAAAGTCCATCCAATTCTTGTTGTACATGTTTGGTGTCACTTGTTAATTATTCTAAGATAATATTGGTATCATTTTCAAAATGATATTTAAGATTCATTATGAGTAAATTTTTCATATATTTCAAATTTGAATGAAGATTTGGAGTATCACATATCTAATTCATGTATAAATTTCTTTTCATTGCAAACACATCAATAGCCAAATTCAAAGTTAGTTTTTTTAATGAAAAAGTTGAATTGATTTAAACAAAACATGTTATTATTATTATTTATTTGTGGTGGGAAAGTATTTGATTGTATTATTCAATGTTTTTCAAATATTTTATGTGTGTTTGAATAAAATTTTCATCTTTTAGCATTGATTACATCTTTGTTTTTTATGTATTTTCCTCTTTTTTTGAAGTTTTTTTTTTTTGTGCTTTTTGATTTTGAGTGTCAGTTATTTTGTATTTTGTTCCATCATTTTTTTTTCTATTTTTTTTTCACATGGAAAATTGATGTTTAGTGCTTGAAATACCATCTTTTGTTAATAAGGGTTTTTTTATTCTTGATGTACACATGTGGTGTCACTTGATAATTCTTTTGGAATAAATTTGACATCATTTTCAAAAATCCTAAATGTTTTTTGACAAAACATGTTATTTTGTGTTTTGATTTCTAGTTGGGAATGTTTGTTTATTGTACTAAAGAGTTTTCAAATATTTTTTGTGTATCTAAATAAACTTTTCTTCTTTTAGAATTAATTAAATATTTTTTTTTTTGTATTTTTTTTTACCTTTTCCAAATTATTTTGTCTTTGTTTTCAACTTTGGGCATTTTTAAAAAAAATTCATTCATTCTTTTCCTTTTTCATGTGTCCTTTTCAATGATAGTATAGTTTGTCATTTGGAATGGTTAGTTATAATCATACCTATAATGAAAACTTAAATTCTATCAATGGATGAAATTGTTGTTTTCATAAATAATGTTTCATATATGGTATTTTGATGTGTAAATGCTTGTAATTGATTTTTGTATAATTTTGACATGTTTTATTCAACAATTCAAAGTTTTGAAAAATTAGTAGATGTTTTGTAATATACTATAAATCAATTTTAAATATATATCATATGAAAAAAGATAATCCAAATAAACCTTTTGCACTATGAGTTGGATATAAGGGAGGAGTTTCTATTGTTGCTCCCAAAGTCACATTAATAACCTCAAGGCAAGTTATTTTGATCTTGATGTCAATCTTCAAATCAACTATACATGTATGGATGTTAATGATTTTTTTTGGCTCAATAGCCTAACAACTTGTTTGTTCATTTGAAACATAGTGAACTTCATAACATTACAAACTAGATGTTGATTTTTTTGTAGGAGTTAAACCAAACTTAAAACATTTTCTAAAATACACCAACCTAGTTTCGATATCAGTGCCCAATATCAATTTGGTATGTTGCATAAGGTGAAAATGGTTCTTCAAGCAAATGACTAAACATATAATTCTATCACATGGAAGAAATGGAAAAATAACATCCTTCTTAAAATAAAATAAAGCATTGTTCCTTGTTAGACCAATTGGAGCATAAAACTTTTACCTTTTGTTTTTTTTTTAAACAACAAAGGATGTGATACGCTCAGGCAACTTATGAACATTGGCACCTATATTCACATAGATTTTGATTCCCATGTTGGTTTCCCAAGGGGAAGGGATCTTTAATTCAATTTGTTGGTGAGTTTTACTTAAAATCAAAGTTTTTTCCCAAATTCTTCAAATGGGTCCACTAGTGAGGATTCCCAACATTAATTAACATTAAATGGCGATTACCCTAGGTGGGTTGTAGCAATTTTACAAAAGTGTTGTATGTGGCAACTTAGGAAGTGATTAGTCTAAATGTGGTTGATTTAATTACTTTTATTTCGAAAAGTGGTGAAAAACCCCTTAGAAATTTGAAAAAATTCATGTGTGTTTTTTCACTTCTAAAAACAATTCATCAAATTGCAAAAAATTTCCACAAATTTTTTAAAATTAAAATAAAAGGTTTTGCCTTTTTCACCCCTTTTCACCTAGAATATTTATTTGAAATAAAGTTTGTGATTTTAATGTTAGGGAGTAATCATCAATTTTTTTACATATTCTTATACATATCGACATATGTATGTATGCATATATACAATTGTGTTGTATTGGTTCCTAATACCTTATAGCTTTGACTTTTGAGTTGGACATTAGGTAAATGAATTTGTGGAATATACTAAATGTGGTTGGTTTTCTTTTGAAGTAATGTTCAACCCTATTTATGCAACTTAGGTGTGTTTATATTATAAAAGACATATATATATGGACATTTGTTGTGTTTCAACAGTATATATAAATTTTGAATTAAAAAACTATTAACTATTTAAGATGGCCAAAATATGGGGGAAGAACAACGAAAGGGAAAGGAAGGGGTTAATTCAAGGAAAGGATTTGAAAAACATTATAAAAAAAAAAAAGGTTTCATGACAAAAGGGATGAGAGAAAAAATGATTTCAAGAATGAAATTGTCAAATTGATGAAACAATGTTCATGGGTGAAATTGATCATATAGATCGTGTAATTGGTTGTGGATGAAACTCATCACATTGATGAACCTAATTGGATGACTCTATCAATACAATTGAATTATATCTTAGATGGATAAATTTATATTCATGGGTGAAATTCACTACATGTGCAATAAGTCACATGAAATAATGTTATTTGCATAACATATGGAAATAATTTGATTATGGGGGAAATTGTTCGTGTGGATCAAATTGAACACTTACACACACTTAATGTATGGATGAAGATTACATCACATGGATGAAATTATGTTTGTAAATTGTCTTTTAAATGGATGGAATCACTAATTTGGAAGAAATGTGTTCATATGGATGAAACATAGTTGGACCAACCTATAATTAGTTGGGGTGATTACATAGAGTCCATAAATGCATGTAACAAGGCATTTTTTTCTCAAATGCCATAAGTAATTCAAAATAGGAATCTCCAAACCATTTTAAATATGGTATGGAAATGTTAAGAACTTTTTAAGGCACCAAAATTAAGGAAATCTGTGGTCATTTTCAACATGATTTTTGTGGAATATGTTTAGGTTTATTCAAAAATCTTATATCCTAGCTAGGATATTTAGGAGGATTATTAACTAGTTTCTTTTTGGAAATAATGATTATTTTTCCCTAAACATAGGCATCTATTTTTTTTGCATCTTTGGCCCTTTCAAAATACATTACAATGATGTATTATTAAAGACTTCCTATTTACCCTTTTTGTTCCACCTTAGAATGGTTTTAGCCATTGATGAAATGAACCTAATGAATGTGAATGATCTTGTATCAATGAAATTAACAACATGGATGAATTTGATCTCATAGATTTAGTTGGTGACTTGGGCATGGGTGAAAATGAACATCATCCACATAATCAATATCATTTGCATGATCAATTTTCAATACCATTTGCATGATTAATTTCATCCACATGTTTCAATTTCTATCATCTATTTAATATCATGTATGTTATCATTGTCATCCATGTAATGAGGTTTCAACATATGATCCAATTCATGTCCATGTATTTGATTTAATCATTCATGTCAGCAAATTCATAAAAATTATATTGTTTCATTCATGAAATCCATTTGATTCATCAATTGAATCCATGTCACTTATTTTCTTTCTATATTATCACGATACTATCCATATCATCAATTTCATGCTATAAAATTTTCATCCATTTTTAATTTATGCAATTTGTCATTATCATTCTTATGATCTAATGTCATGTGCATATTGTGAGTTTAATTTCATGCATAATGCCATCGAATTTCAATCATGTTAAAAAATTTCATTTGTCATCAATTTTGTTTAATATTTATGTTTAGTGTAATTGTAAGCAAAACTAATTGAATGACCCCCAAAAAATGTTTAAATAGTGTTTCATTTGTGTTTGGATTGTAAAATGTTTGTTGAAGATTTGAAAGAATTAATAAATTCAAAATAAATAGGGGAATCTTGTATTCCAAGCCTAGCACAAGAAAATTGTGTAAATAGATATTCATGGAATTAAAGTTAAATGGTATATACACACAATTTGATCTTATGTTGTGTGTATATACCATCTGAAATTATGTGCATAATCTTATGTTGCATTCATATATTGATTATATACACACAACTTTTTTTGGCTATAAATGCATCTTGTGATGCATTTGATGAATCCAGTTGGTGCATTTCAACAATTATGTTGACAATTTTGTAATACCTATAAAAACCCCTTATGAATTATACTTCAAAAGAAATTCCATGATTTTTTTACCTTGTGTTTTAATTCCTAAAGTCATTGTCGATATTAATCACATTTCATCATTTACACACATAAATTGGAATGAACTATAATTGAAAATTTGAAAATTGTTAAAATAGACTCTATGATATCATTTTTTATTCAACCTAATGTGCTTCCACCCAAAGATATAAAAAAATCATTGGGATTGATAAATGACAACAATATGAATCTTTAGAATACATTATTGCTTTATTTATATCCTAGATGATGATTCCATGTGTTGTAAGAAATGCAAATAACAAGTTGCAATTTTGTCCATTTCACAAAATACCATTTTTTTTGGGTGAATGGAAAGGGTTCACCTTTCATTATGTGTATAATTGAACTAATTACTTTTCATTTGAAAACTCTCTAGCTTCCCACCACAAATAAGGGAAAAAATGTCATGTTTAGAAGAACTCACATTTTCATTAAAAAAATCTAACTTTGAATTTGCCCATCATTGCAATTGTAATGAACATAAAGTCATACATGAAATAATGATATGTGATACTTCAAATTTTGATTTGATTTGAAATATATGAAAATTTTATTCAAAATGAATCCCAAATCTCATTTCAAATATTATGTTAAACATTCAAAAGTCCCTAATTATTAAACAGTTAAAGTTTTCAAAGAAAAAATTCTTCATATGAGTTCATCATCTTATATTACATTATATATTGAATCCCAATAACAAATTTGGAATGTGAATCAATATTTTTTTTTTCATTTTGTGATGTTCTAGTTAGATGACCAATCCATATTTTTAATTTCAAAAGTCCATTACTACCAACAATTTTTTTTAAATCAATAAATAATCACATAGTCCTTTTCATAATGAAGTTGTTAGTTTAGATCCAAGTCCCAATTAGTATATCTAAGGATATATTGATCATCACAAGCATTTGAATAAATAACACATAGGGAAAAAACATTGTTTCGTCACAAAAGTGAACCATCGTAGTTTGCATCTACCCTTAAAGCCTATAACCAATGCCTATTGTGTTTGAATAACAATATGACATAGTGTAAAAAAATTATTTAAGCACAATTGCTCAACATTGTTTCAAAACTTTTTGACCAATCATGTGTTGTCACATATCAAGTCATGACTAGTCACATTAGACTCAAGAGGTGTTGGTGGCTTGTATTACCCTATTATTCCATTAGTATCAAGATGGGCGTATGAATAATAACACAATTAGAATGTCCATAACAAAAACAATAATGGGCATTGACAACAATTATGAAACATTTATTATCAATTGACAAAACCTTGTCAAATCTACAATATATCATACATAATTTTAAGGTCAGCCACCAATAAAAACCTAATACTTTTGATTCTCTATGTTCATATGAATTCTCTAGTAAGATAAAATAAAACCAACAACATTTGTTGTCATAGATTTCACAACAAATACCCACAATCCAACACCCATAGCCTTTATGAATATAAAATACCAAAAGTACCAATTTCAAAAAGTTACGCAATATGTACCATCATAAAATAGTGAATTAAAAGACTATATTTGAAAAATTTGCATTTGATTTATGACATGATGTATAATTTTTGATATAAAACAAAATCTTATTGAATCTTGGGAAATGACACTAGGTAATTTGTATCCAACAATTTCCAATTAAAAAAATATACATCTTGCACAAATGCATAATTTAAAAATATGTTAAAATAATTTACATGTTTCATTCACAAATTCATTGAAAATACAACAAATAATCAATTGTTGCAATATGTAGGAGGTGTTGTACTAATATAACACAAATAATCAAAGTTGTCCAAGATTATTTTTGAAATGAGAAGTCAACAATTTAAACTTTGTGTTATAATACACATTTTAAATGCCATTTTATTAATGAATGGAACAACAATCCATTCTTTATTGGGATTATTGATTGATAGATGCACCATTATAAACAAATCGAACTTAGTCATAAACATATGGCACAATGTTCAATTCATCATGATTATTGACAAAATATAAATGGTATGTTGCATTTTTTTTGATCCATTTAAATCTACAAAAATTAAAATCTAACCTTTTACCATATTTTTGGAGGAATTTTCAACATAGTGTTCATGGGAGATGCTTTATAGTTTTCACCAATCATTGACATGCCATTATATATAGCAAACATCTATCCAATTTTTGCATTCACAAAATAAAAAAGAGTTATAAGTAAAAACCTTTGAAAAAATTACATTAAATGATGTTACCTTAATAGAGAAAATGAAACAAAACAAAGACATTCAATATGCAATTATCGAAAAAAACCTTCGAATAAAAAGATTCTAAATTCTAAATTTGACTTATTGAAAACATTTTTCCTTTGTAATTTAGATGCTAACTTATTTTATGATCCATGGATAACATCAACCTTCATAGTTCCTTGTGACAAATTACTAAACATCATCAATATAAATTACATGATAGATGGGTCTAATCATGTTATAAGGAGTTGTTGGTGTGTTCTTGAATGATTTATTGTGACAATGTAAAAACATTGTGTTTAAACATCGTTCAAATTTTTTGTAAACTATTTTGTTATGTTTTCTAAACATAAAATCATTGATTCTGAACTTTAGATTGTGTTAAGATGTATTATACATCTATTGGATTACTTTCAAACTTATTTAAATACTAGATTGATATATCAAAGAGGTGGATGTACAAATACAATATATAATTTAGTTTTTGAGATTTGGAAACATGTTAAATAAATATTGATTATGGTAACATTGGCTCCTTGTAACACAATTGGACCTATAAATCCATTCAAAAACATCAAAACAAAATGTTACATTATTATCACAACTAACATATACAAAAAAATCCAATATATAATGATATCAAATACATTATAAGGTAAACAAAGTTCATAAGAAAAAATAATCCAACATCTTTCTTCAAAACTTACCAAAGAATGAAAATCATTGAAATAAAAAAATTAAACTAAGAATTGTCAAAAGAAGCATTGACTATTTCAAAAAAATATCCCTCACAAGTGTCAAATGTTTAGGCGTAGAAAGAGGTTGCAATGCATCTTTCCTTCAATATCTTGGTCAATTTTAACAAATTCATAATTTAAAAACATGTAAGTTTACAAGACATAATACTTGAGAGCCTTCCTAAAAACGTTATACCAATAGTACTCATTTAAAAAAGTTTTCAATATCATTGTGCCACATACAAAATCCGAACACTTTCAAAACATTCACAATCAATAAATGTCAATGCTCACTTGTCCCGACTTTTCATCTCATAGATTTGAAAATGCAAAGAAAAACATTTGACCACTTAATCATAAACCTTTGTCAACCACCTAATAGTGTGCCGCTTAATATACACAACATATACATAATGTTATCACATTTAAGTTCCATAGAAGGTTTCATAATCTTGTTTGATATTAGTATCCAAGACATATGCAAAATTCATTTAAAAAAAGAAACCATTACAAATGATGACACCTATTTCAAAACATAATATAACCAAAAAAAAACACAAACATTGGCCATTGAAATCTTTAAAAAAAAAGGAATAATCATTTATTTACGATAGATTATGATTCAAATGATGGCATCATTGATGATAATGATATCAATTATTAACACAAAGAACTGCAATTAATTAAAAACTATTAAAACATATTTCTCAATCCAAATGGATGGTTGAAAGACCAACATTTTATAGCCATGATGCAAATGTTATATGTTCAAAAACTACAATCATTAGTTACCAATAACACATACATAATCATAGGAACCTTACATAGATGCTTAAATAATTATCTTTAACATGTTTCATAAACAAAAATCATTAAATAGTAGTCAAAATGCATGCTTTCATTCCTAGCATGCATTACACAATATACAATTCAAACACACCAAGGATTAAAAGATTACAACATGACATTATACAATTACCAACTAACACAATTAATGTTGAACATTTACTATATACATGTATGCAAATGTCATGCAAGTGACATAGGCTTCATCTTGTGGGGTTTTCACAATAACTTATGTGATTAATATAATACTTGAACTCAACATAGAACAATCTATTTATAATGTGAATAACGACATAAACAATAAAAGTATAACTCCATTCTTCAAACACCCATCACAATAGCCCACCATTCCTCCTATCAATTTAAAACATTTTTCATACATTGATCATCATCGGTAATGTGAAGGAACGCACAACCCAATATAGATAGATGCTTAGAATGTCCAAACAGTAGGGACCTAAAAATAAAGGGATTAAAATATGCTTGGTGAGATTTGTTATCTTGTAACAAAGATTATTACATTAATTAAAAATTAATTAATTTTTTTGCAACAATTAAAAAAACTTGGAATTTCATATGTGAGGACATTAGATTGGGTAGGTACCCATCTATTTTCATAAGATCCAAAAGTTAATGCATATGAACCATACCATCCAAAGGGGGTGCAATTAATACGCCCATTGATCAATGTAAGTGAAGAAATTTCATTCATAAAAATTTGTTCATCCAACTAAATCTTTTCAAGGGAAAGACAAGTTTGTATCGCTCCCTTCAAGTTGAACACAAGAGAGAAGCAAAATGGAAATTGGATGAAAACAAACACAATTAATCTCAACTGAAACAATTTACTTGAATTATTTCCACTAGGTTTGCCTTCTATTTTTTTCCTTTTTTTGCCACATTATCTTAAGGGAAACAAAGATTCTCTGCATTGGGAGTAAGGTCTTTTTTTTTCTAATTTTGTGGTATAAATAAATTGACAAAATTATCCAAAAAATTTAGCAAAATTAGTCAAAAATTTAACTAGCAATTTATATTTTTATATTTTCCAAGAATTTCCCAAGTTTTCTGTTTAAAAAATGAAAAAAAAAAAAAAAACTGTTCATCTTGGGAGGAGTTTTAATTAATTAATTAATTAAATTATTTTTTTGGCATTGATATTTTGTTCTCAAAGATCCTTTCAAAAATCCAACTGTTCATTGCATACGTGAAATGCACAGTTGTTAGAATGAGTCAGCACCAGCACATTGATTAGGACAAGTCAGCAGCACGTGTTGTTCCGATCAGTGTTGGGAAGTTACTTGACCTTTTTTGCGATTTTTAAATTTCTTAAAATTATTATTATTATTATTATTATTATCATCATTTTGGACTTACTTGACTAAGCCCTAAACCCTAGTAACCTCCGGTTCTGGACGTGTGGAAAAAAAAATCCCCAAATCAAAGAACCGTCAGTCCTGGTGAAATTTTGGTTCCTTTCCCAATCAAAGAACCCCCCGGTTCCTGTTATTTCGGAGCCCTTGAAAGAACCGACGGTTTTCACTAAACAGCTGGCAAGGAAACCCACGGTTTCATAGCAGGCTATCTGGCCGGTTCTTAGATGTTTTGAGAACCTCGGTTATGAACCAGAAACTGGTTCTTTTGATGTTTGAGAACCTCGGTTATGAACCAGAAACTGGTTCTTTTGATGTTTGAGAACCGTGGGGGACATGTATATATATAGTGAGATAACCGCCATGAGAACCTTCAGTCCATTGGTGCCCAATTTCTAATAACCGCCCCCCCCCCACATCCAGCACATATACTAGGACCCAGTCAGCAAAAGGAATAGTAACGTTTTTCATTTTGAAAGATGGAAATCTGCTGCATTTGCAGATGAAAGAAGATTTCATCCATCGTATCTGGCCCAACGTATCACTCTACTAGCAGGCTAGTCCCACATGCATCTGTCGTACACATCCCTATATACGTCGGTAGCTGCCCTATATACAACGGTCGGCGACCAATGAGTTGCCAATTTACCAACGGACGTATATCCCGGCTACGGACCGGCGACTTGTTCAAACTGGTAACCAGTGGTCCCACCCCGCCCCTTCCCCCCACCGTCCAACGGACAGTCCTCGGATATGCGCCATCGCCTGCCATTGGTCCACGTCACTGGATCCATGTGTACCCACCGTCACTTCTGTTGTACAGAGATGGAGATAAAGCCCGCGCTGGCAGATGCTTTACATCGACGGTTCTGGTGTCTCCGATCTTTGGATCGTATGGTCAGCAGTGGGACGTGGCTGGTTGACGTGGGTCCTTTTGTTGATTTGGCGTCATCTTCTTCGCTCTCTTATAGCGCTCCGTTGCCTCTTGTTTCTTCAGCAATTCCAGTTCTCGTGTCTTGATCGCCGTGATTTTCTTTTCTCCCTTTTTTGTCGTTGCCGATCGCGAGCTCCCCCATTAGTGCGAAACTGAGGAGAAGATTGTAGAGCTTCGCTTGCGTCCAGTAGTTGTGGTGTTGTTTTTGGGGGAGTGTGTTTTCTGTTTTTTTTTGCTCCTCTCCGTTGTAGTGTGTGAAGGCAAAATGGCGGATGAGAAGCAGAATGTGCCTGAGCTTGATCAGCAGCTAGAGAATTTGGAAATTAACGACGGGCAGCCAGAGGTCGGGACTGATGAATCGGCCGGCGATGAAGTGGACGTGAAACCCGAGCACAAAGTGCACAGCGATGACGAGCCTCTGCCGCCTCCAGCTACGCAGACTGATGATGCTGGTGATGGTGAGAATCCGACTGCAGCACCTGGGGACGATGCAGAACCCGCCTTCGAAGATGCGTCTGCGACTGATGATTCTACTACAGAAACCGCAACCCCGCCGGCAGACACAAGTAAGAAGCCTCCTACAGATCCATCTTCCTTGCTAGAGCTCTGACTGTTTTTTTGGTCTTGAGGTCGCTGCAAACTTGTGAAAAATCCCAATGGTCAATCGATCTCACGTGTTGCGATCCTTGGTAATTTTTGCTGCTGCAGCGGAAGAGCCTCCGCATAAGAAGGAGGGATTTTTCGCTAAGCTCAAGGAGAAAGTCACCTTCCATCATCATCCCAAGCCGGCTGAGGACGAAGCAGTCGCGGTTTGAGGAGGATCGATGCTGCATCTGCAACTCCGAAGAAGGGATCTGTCCTCACCAAGATCAAGACCGAGAAGCTTAGCAGTGAACAGAACTCTAGAGCCTTAACTCCATGTCCTCTAAACTTTGTGGAGTGATCATTAACTAAATTCCAAGGATAATACCTCGGGTCGACTTCTTCCCAGCTACAAGTTTTGTTTTTTTCCTCTTAAAAGTGATGATATCCAGACCACATCGATCTGCAGATTCAGATCTGATAATCTTGTCTGACTTTTTCTTCCCAAAATTTGCAGGCAGAAATAAGGGGAAAAAAAAAACAATAATTACAGATTCTGTGTTTTTATCATCTGCAAAGCCACCCATGAGCAATGTGCAAATGTCTGTCTAGGCACCTGGTTTGTAAAGTAGACACATGATCTAGTAAATCTTGTAATAAAATGATCTAGAATGCGCCATTTGTACATGAGCATTTGTGAAATGTGACGTCCTTATTCTAAGTTAGTTTGTGGTTTGCAAGCAGCCACACTAAAAAACATGATGGTTGATGGATTCCAGAATCCAAGTTGAGGAATCTAAGCAGAGCTTGTGATTGATATAACTCTTTGATCTCAAATTATGTATCCTTGAATGAGTCTTCACAGATCTATTTAGTACACACGTGCATTTGATTCCTCCTTTGTCAAGCTATCTACAAATTGTGAGCCCATTACAATCACAGATTCTGTGCAAAAGCTGAACAGTGAGCTTCAATACTCGAAAGCTTTGAAAACTTCCAAGTTATGCACTGTGTCCTGATAAGCTGGAACATTGGGTTGTGAAAGATTGTGGACAGATCCATGTGATGCAACAACAAGAAAAGGTGGCTATGCTTAATTCAGCAAGCTTAATTAGCAATCTGCTTAATTGGCCAGCTGAAACTAGTATTGTTTTAGGATGTTTTCTTATTGATCATGCTGTTGCTGCAAACATGGTATGCTGAAGTGACTTCAATTCTGACAGTTGAGATGGCAAGAGCTTCAGAGGCAAATTAGCCTTTGGTAAGTTGGTAAGCAATCTGCTGGATTAAATGGGGAGAAGAAAGCATTCATCATACAGCTCCGCAGTAATGGAGAGGAGTTTATGGCTGAAGACTTTTCACTGAGCACAAATTCTTCTTTCAACATGGCTGATGTCAGATGTAATTTACACAAGAAGTGCAATCAAGTGTTTTCTGCCTCAAGAACTCTTCATTCAAAATTGTTTGGAAGAAGATAGCAACTAGGATGTCCTCTTGTTGCCTCAAAGAAATGCTTGAGAACCTCAAAAGTTATTGTGAGAAATTCTTGAAGATGATTTGTGGATGAACATAGGTTCATTCATGTAGTCTGATTTAAAACTGAAGGGGCATGTCTCATACTAAGGACTTGAAGAGGTGTGTCACCAAAGGGTTCTACCAAATGAAAATATATTTGTCTCATGCAAGATAAAAGAAGAGATTCTTCTTACAAAGAAACTCCTACTTCATTGTTGTTCTTAAACGTCTCTAATGCATAAAACTTTACATGGTATCAAAGCTTGGTTACAACACTAGTTGAAGTGCATAGAATAATGAAAACATAGAGTTTATGCTCTCTGTCTTTTTGAAGGGTGTGATCTCATGATAAATAAAAGATGGATACTCTTGTTGAAGTTGGTGGCTCCGGTGTTGCAAGACGTGCAAGCCAAGCCTCTATAGTCAATCCAAATAATGACGGTATGCTAATAACAATTGAAAAGATGAATGGAATTGAGAAATAAAATTAGAGCTTATTCTAGCAAGGAATGGCTTATTGAATGTTGTCAATGGGATTGAAATTGACCTGAGACCAGCATATGCTACATGTCATCAAATATGACTGTAAAAAAACTCAATTGCCAAATCATATATTATTTTGAATTTGGGTGATAGTCAAATTGAGGTAGTGAGGCTCCTTAAGACTTCTAAGGAGATATGAGATAAATTGATTATAGTATATGGACATATTAATAGGTCCAGCATTCTCATGGCAAAGATGAAATTTATGACTCTCACCATGCAAGAAGGTGAAGATGTCATGACTTACTTAGAAAAATTCCAAGCCTTTATGAACAAGATGATAGAGGTTGGAATAAAAGTAGAGGATGATGATGCAATTAATCAAATCCTTCATGGTTTGCCTTCTTCCTACAAGACCTTCATTTCCACAATTGGAATCCAATTGGGATTGATATTGTCAATATTGTTTGGCAAACTCCAATGAGAAAAAATTATGAATGAATGGTTTAACCAAGGAGATAACGATTTTGTAACTTTCTATTTAAGAAATCAAAGTAATGGTGCATTCACAGTTGATGTTAAATCAATGTTAAATGAAAATCTAGGTGGCATCCTAGGTGGCACCCAATGTTAATTGGGTGATGGCTTAATGTTAAGTGAATGTTAGCTTAACATAAAATTTTCATGATACTAGGTTTAAGTCCTAAACAATTAGCTTGGTGTTAGGGGACTCAACACTAGAGTCCCTAACAGCAAGTGTGAACACACCTTGAAAAATACCATAAACAAAAATGGAATAAGTAAAAGGAAAATACAATCAAGCCCAATCTACTAATCTTGATGGGACATTATCAACACAATTTCAACCAAAATGTAAAAGGGATTGCTTTCATTGTGGTATACGTAGACAATGCATAAAAGATTGCAAAAAGAAAGCAAAGGAGATTGTAAAAAAATTTAAATCAAGTAAATAATGCCACAATGTCAAAGATAACGAAATATTCCCAAAATTTCAAATGTTTTCAGCAATACAAGGGAAAGCAAAAGATTCCCATATATGTTTGTTAGATTCTAGTTGTACAAAACACATGACTCTTCACAAGGAGTGGTTTCACAATCTTGAACCTTCTCTTGAAGACATTTACCTAGGTCATGGCAAGAGTCAACAAACAAAAGGGATGGGTCAATTTCCCTCTTTCTAGAATTAGGACATAAATTGGATGTACACAATGTATTTTATGTTCATGGATTGACTCAAAGCTTGCTATCATTAGGACAAATTGTAACATTTCGAATGAAACTATGATTTGAAGATGATGTATGTTGGATTTCTACAAAAGATATGAAAAAAAAATGTGAAAATACAATTTAAAAAAAAAGGGAACTTGTACCCAGTTGGAGTTGGAATAGTGGTAGAAACAAGTATTTATTGCCCCAAGTTAATGGACATGCATGCGGAACTTTAGGGTCCACCCATTCATATAATTGGTGGTTTAGGGGCACACCCATGCATTGAAAGGAGGATTCAATGACAAAACCAACAAATGTGTGACCAAAACCGAAAAGGTAAGCATAAGGGCCTTACCTTTGTTGCACAAGGTAGTCGGTTGTGTTTCATATACATTGTTTCATTCCAATCATGCTTTGGATTTTTTAAAAAAATATTATAATATGATGTAGCCGAGAATAAGTAGATTTGGCTCTAGAAGGCTTATTTTTGATATTGCAATTTCATGTAGCTAGAAATGAATGAGGTTTATTATTCAGTGAGAGATGATGGATCTATGTTAATTGATGAACATGATTAGCATTGTGAAATCGTGCAAGCATGAGCTTCCAAATATGAATAAAAGGTCAAAGAATTTTTTATTTTCCATGAGCAACTCAAGTGAAAACACACACTTAGTTTTATTGTCGCTTTTGTCTTATTATAGTAGTAGTGTTTGTGTTGGAATGAAGAATGAGGAAGAGAACACAAAACAAAGAAGGTTTGCAAGGACAAGTGTAATGGAGCTGTTGTTACTACTATGTAGGTGTAGGTGGAGCACAACAAGCTTGAAGAAGAAGAGGAAGTTGTTCACAATTATAGTCATCTTGGTTCCTTATGATGGCAAATTGAATATCAAGGAGAGTCTTTTTGGTCTCATTTTGGTGTCTGATAGGAATTCTCTTTTGTAGAATTCAATAGTGTTCAATGCTACCATCTTCAAGATTTACACAATGTTTCGCTACAATAAACACGTGATTACTAGGCATTAGAATGAATAGTTGTTGTTTTAAACACTTTTACTTGTGCGGCTTTACACAATTACTAGAGTACATGACCTCCGCATTCACAATGACAACAAATGTAACACCTTGTGTTGGCCCATGTGGAATTGGCCCATATTCTAGGTCTTTTGTCTCCATTTCCATGTTCTTTGCACATCTCAAACCATAGCCACAATGGTTTATTTTTGTTGTCATTCTCTAACTTCAAAAGTCAGGAGCACATGTAAACATGACATACAATTGTGTGTAGGTTAGGATTTAGGGTAAGGTCTATGGAGGGAGTTCAATATTTTGTCTATTAGGAAATGGTTGCAATTTTGTTAAGGAGGCAAGTTGGAGATGTGGGGCAATTTAATGCCCCATGTTTTCCTATTCTTTCTATTGCTACTTAACTACTTAAACTTTACAATGGGTCAATAACAACTGATGTGTGGATGTGCTTTAAAAGAATCCTTACGGAATTTAATGATGGACTCAAAGTCATAGAATAATGTTTTTGCTAATGTAAGTATGTGGATCAACCTCTTGTTCCTATGTTGTTAGATTAGAAAGACAAAATTCATGCCACCCATTGTTATGAAGCAAAAGTGATAAATTGCATGGTAGAATAAAAAAGGAGTATGCATTATAATCAAAATTATTCACAAGTTGTGTGATTGACTATGAAAATCGAAATAATGCAACTAGATTTAGATTATGCCACTCCTATGGTAGTTGTAAGATCAACTATGGAACTTGGGATAAAATGATTTATGTTTATATTGCATCACTCCTATGTCCAACTATAGATGTTGATCCAAATTGGAAAAATTTCAAGGAAAGCAATGGACTGGTATTAACAATAGACAATAATGAATGTTAAGTCATGCTTCTTACATGCAAAAATAGTGTTTCAAATGACTTCTAGTTATGCAAGTCAAAACAAAAGCATGTCATTTTATGATTAAACATCTTGCATCTTATCTTTCTAGGGTTGAACATCCTACAATTTAAATTTTTATGGCTTAACATCTTTCATTGTGCCTTGCATACATCAAATGCATATGACATTCTAAGGTAACTAGTACTTTCATAGTGTTACTAAAGATCCATAGCTAAAACTAAAATTAATGTAACTAAAACCCAACCAAATATGGGCCCATAGATCTGATGCTAGTAATTTTGATTATAGGATGATGCTAAATTGTGCTAGGTAGCAACATTTCTAGGTTGATGAATAAATGTGAACCAATCACTAGTTGTCGCAACCCTAGCTTTGGGTTTGTGACCAAGGCTAAGGGGGTTGCAAGGTTGCGGGCCAAAAGGAAGGAAGCCCGGGAGTCAAGGCAAAGGCATTGAAAGAGTGCGGGCCAAGAGGAAGCCCGAGAGTTAAGGCAAAAAGAAGCCCGGGAGTCACATCACATACTCCCGGGATTGTTAGAAAGTGTGAGGGAATGTGAGGGAGTGAACACTCACACTCCCAAGGCAACTCCCACCTTGGGAGATGGAGTCCCGGTGGACTCCCAAAACTTCAGAGAGCAATTGCAGGGGTCAAACCTCAATGTCTTGTGGCGTTTTTTATATCATTGGAAAGTTCTTGGAGCGTAGATGTCTAAAATGAGTTCGCATTGCTCATTTAGACATCTGAAACACAAGTTATGGCCAAAAGAAGGGCCGGGAGTTGAACTACCAGTTTGACTCCCGACCACAAAAAGTCGAGAAGCGACCTCTTCCTGATGTCCGATTCGGGAGTGCAACACGGCGTTGGAAAGCTCTCGACGAGAGCTACAACTTTGCTTCAAACTGCATTGCAATCGAAGGTCTGATCGAAAAGTTATGGGGGCTCCAAAGTCCCGAGAGTCCCATTTGGCGCGATTTCGGGACTCCCACTCGGGAGTCCCGGGAAAAATAGCCATTTGGATGTGGGCTTCGTGGATAGTCACAAAGTATACTATAAGGGGGAAGGTGGTGGCTTCCCCCAAGTTCGGGCCGTGGTGAGTCTTGTGTGTCCGTGTTGCCCGTGGCTCGTCCTAGCACCAAGGGTGCTCCAACTTTGCACTAACCACTTTGTGTGGGTTGTG
>Ga0116227_10003486_pt1 | contig 34900 bp, 20 predicted proteins | sample S1TSphgellanicum_FD_89693 | JGI IMG/M metagenome (GOLD analysis project Ga0116227, IMG submission 89693) | Host-associated microbial communities from peat moss isolated from Minnesota, USA - S1T2_Fb - Sphagnum magellanicum MG | ecosystem: Host-associated > Plants > Peat moss > Unclassified...
GTAAAAAAAAAAAAAAAAAAAAAAAACAAAAACAAATTTTACAAAAAAAAAAAATGAAAAAAAAAAAAATTCATTAAAGAAAAAAAAAAAAAAAATACCAAAATTAAATTAAAATAAAAAAAAAAAAAAAAAAAAAGACCCTTCAAGCTTCCCCAAGAAAAGACTTAAAGTTTGTTAGAAAATGGCGAGGATCCTAAAAAAATGAAAAATCCATGAAAATCCTCCTAAACTCCAAGTTATCCAACTTTATCCTACATCTAAAACCTAGAACTAAAGTTAGAGGTGACATCTAATTTTTCGATTCTATTAATAAATAACTTCTCAAAATTTGTAATGACCTAAAACTAGTAATGATTTAAAACCGATAGCAACCTAAAATCAGTTTTAACCTAAAACCAATAGTATGTAAAGTCAGTACAAACATGAAATTGGTAGAAGTGTAAAACTAGTTTATATCAAAAATCAGTAAAATTTGATTTTTTGTACAAAATTACAATTCTTCAAAACTGGCTTATAAAACTTTTTAGCCTTAACAAAAGGTACTAGTTATATATATTGTTCATGGATTGATCAAAAGTGGGTTGAGGTCAACATTTGTAGTTCATGTATTAGAAGATACTCAAGCCTTTGTGTTGGAACACCTTCGATTGGGTCTTTCCATATATAAGTCATGAACAAACACAAGCCCCAAGTGAAAGAGATGATCGAAAGGAACTATTCAAAGGACTTGTTCTTGAATGAGCAAGACATTCGTAACATGGCAAGGAAGTTAGCCAAAGAGACGTATAAGAAGCATGAGAATTATGACGCGTGTGTGCATGCAAGTGGCTGAAAACATAAAAAATGTTTTCTTTTATCAAAAGACCAATGTTGAGGTTGATGATGGTGGGTGTCAAAGTTATAATATGCCTTTCATGATTGGAATACAAACAAAATGGTAATGAGATATGATGTTACAACATGGCCATGAAAGCAGTGTCTCTATTAACGCCATGTTTGGAACAAATGCATAAAAGGTATGGGATTTAAACTAGGTCTTGACATCATTTACAATTTAATGTTCTTTGAACCACCCCCTAAAATAGATCACTTGTTATAGTTTTTGCTATACACAATGATGGTATTTGATGAATGGTACAATGGGGTCCCTATGACATACATTATCACATCAAGTTACAAACAACAACACCTAGCCCTATGGATGGATGCATTAAACAAGAGGTTGTTAATGTTGCAAAGTGATTGACATTTGAATGCTTTCATTATGGATGATGCAAAGGTGGAAATAAATAGCTTTAGGTACATAAGTGATTTCATTACAAGCTAGTGTTAAGGAGATATGAGTAGTAGTTGTTGATTGTATATGGGGAAACCACAAATAGTAATGGCCTTCGTCTCATGTAATCTAAGGAGGTGTGGCCCCAAACAAAAGTCTTTTTATGCTTGTGGCCATGTCCATCAAGCTTGGTTAAAGCAAGCTTGCATCAAAATCAAAGATGGACCTACTCATGTAGTTGCATTAAAATCCTTTGGAGAGATTATGTACAACACAGATTGCCCAAAAGACCAAGAGATGGATGCGTCTAGGAAAAATCTAAGTTTAAAAAGTGGCAAATAATCTGCTTATTACATAGGCACTTTGGTTATATGTGAAATCTAAATGGTTGCCCAAGATTGGAATGTGGGTTGTAGGTTATCATAACTTACCTTATGCAAGGCAAGATACAAATGCAACCATTGAGAACTACCATCCCAATCTAAAAGCAACCTTTCATTCATCCAAAGGGTTTCATGGTAGACAGGTTGATCGAGCAATACATGCATTAGTTGGTGCATTATTGGTACAATGCACTACAAAAAAAGTCATGTGTTTGTGATAAATAAGAAATAAGAACAATTTGTTGTGAATGTTGTCCTCAAGGCAAGAATGATTCCTAATTCATGTGTCATGTTATTAGTTGAACCTTTTCATGTGGCCCTTGTTACATCAAAAAAATGTTCACACAAGAAATATTGGGTTCATAACCTCTATTTGAGGGGGCTTCATGTGATTATCCATGTGCACAATGTGGAAATATATGTAAACACCAAGTCAAAACATCAAACCCTTCAACATCACCATGAAAAACAAGTTTCACAACATCAAAGTTTATAACATTTTGACCCACAAAGAATTGTTCCCCAGCAAGGAATTGTTGCATGTGATAGTCCTTCATCTTGCTCCATGTGGTTGTCTTTGACTCATGTTTCCCTGCTTCGAATCTTGGAATGCCTCCTAACCCAATTTAGGGCAAAAAATTTAATAAAAGTAAGTTTTTTCTATGAAATATTTGTAATTATGTAGATGTCATAGTTGAAATTTGGAATGCCCCCTAATTGAATTTAAGGCAAAATGGTTACTAAGGGTATGTGTTTGCCATCTTAGATCATGTTGCAACCCTAACAACTTGGAATGTGCCCCCCTATGTGAATTTAAGGCAAAATAATTGATACAATGCAATGCACTGGTAGAAATCTTGTCATTTGCAACTAGTCACTATGTAATTGGCATACAATTGACTATCATTTACAACTATATCAATCATGTTTGTAATTACAAATTTGTTATTGTATAATTTTTGGGCCATATGGTTGTGTGTGCAACTAACATGCAACTAAATGTGAACAACATTGACATGTGTCATAAAAATAATGGCCTCAACTAATACAAATTTAAATTAATATACTTAATATATTTACATAAATTATGTATAAAAATATTATGTACCTTTAGTATAAGGTTAAACCCATGTTAACTAAAGCTAGTTTAAACTAACCATGGAGAAATTAAATCAAGCTAAACTAACCATGGCGAAATTAAATTAAGCTAAAATAATTACGGCTAAATTAACCATGGTTAAATTAAGTTAGGTTAACCTAATTATGGCTTTAAAATTTTAATTAAATTAAATTAGGTAAAATTAACCACAGCTATATTAAGTTAAGTTAAATTAATTATGGCTAATTTAAATTAAATTAAATTAAATTATGTTAAACTAAATATGGCTAAATTAAATTAAGATAAATTAAATTATGTTAAACTAACCATAGCTAAATTATGTAAGGTTAAACTAATAATGGCTAAACTTATTAAGCTAATTCAAATTAAGTTAAACTAACTATGTAAAAATTAAATTAAGCCAAACTAATCATGGGTGAAATTAATTATGGTTAAATTAATTATGGGCTAACCTAATTATGGCTAAACTAAATTAGGTTCAATTGATTATGATTCAATTAAATTAAATTAGCCTAAAACTAACCATGCCTATATTAGGCAAAATTAAATTATGTTAAATTAAATTAGTTTAAACTAACCATCGTTAAAATATGTATTGCAAGTTTTCAAATTTCATTTGTCAAATATATTGAAATGTTTATTTTGGAAAGGTATTTTATTTTATTTTATTTTATTTGGAATTTTTTTAGAAGATGTGAATTCGATTAAACAAAAAAGTTTAATAATAATAATAATAATAATAATATATTATAGGTAATGGCTAAACTAAATTAATTTAAATGAATAGTTAATATTTATAAGTATTTTTATTATTACTCGGAATTAATTCATATTATGATTTTTTAATTATTCAATGTTATCGGTAATCAAAGCTACTAAAAATTTCTTTGAAGTGCAAAGGAAAAGGAGGAATGAAAAATTAACAAAAGAAAAAAAAATTCAGATTACAAAAAAAAACATTTCCCCTTTTTTTGGGACCCCAATTATTTTCAAACCTAATAATTTTTTTTTATTATTCATTTTAAATGATTTAAAGTGTTAAAGGAACACCACTTGAAGTTCTACAAATCATTTTTGAACTCAAATAACAATAAAGTAACATAAAAGGAATATTTTGGGCATTTAAAAACCCACCTTTGTAATGGTCAATGGTTTTTAAGAAAATTATTGACCCTCTTTACTTTGGGGGGCCATAACTTTCTCATTTTTAATCCATTTTTTATGATTCTTAAGATAAGATGTGCTAGGAGAAGGGAATCAAGTTTTGTTTGGACACCAAAAGCAACGAAATCCTCCTTGGGCCAATCTACCCTAATACAATAGTTGCATTTGATGTGTAACTAAGTTGGTTCATGAGGTTTGCAATGGAATTTTTTATCCCATATGCTTGGTTTCCAATCCAATTTGGCATGGTGTATAATTAGGGGCAATAACCATGTATGAACCAAATACCAAGTGCCATTAGGGATGAATGAATAAAAAAAACTTGACTTCAATTAAATGGTTAAACCTAAAAATGAAATTGGATTATTCTAAACCTACCTATATAGCCTAAGCCTAACTACCTTTCAACCTATTTACATACCTAATTAAACTCACCTACCTAATAGGGTGTAATAATTACCTACCTACCTAGGCACCATGTGTTAACATCTTATTAACCTTAAATTAAACGACTTAAATTTCATTAATAAATATTTAAAATTTTAAACAATGAGCCTTAATTACCACATGTCACCATATAATTGGTGTTTTAAAATGGACACATGTCAAATTGGCAATGAACATTCCATGGTGTGCCATGTGTCATTTTAGTGGTAGAAATTTTAATGATTGAGATTAATCCAATGAATTTTTAATTTTGAAAACACAAAAATCATTTTAAAATGACACTTACGTGTCCACAAACAAGTCATTCAATTTTTAAACATGTGTCATACTTTGATTAGTTGCACTATATTACAAGGAGAATTGCACATAAGGTGCAACTACATTTGGATTGATATGTATGGGTAAACACATATATTAGCATCACACATACATACATGTTATATATGTAGTGTTGTGTGTAATTAATTATCATGTGCAACTTGTCTTAGGCAACTACACGAATTTCTAGTTGCATGTGTCACATGTAATTGAATTTTAATTGTAAACAACAATTGCAAAACCCATATCTTATATTATAGATATTTGGCATCTTAGACCCTGTTACAAATTGAAATTTGGAATGTGCCCAATGTTAATTTAGGGCAAAACAATTGACATAGTGCAATGTTTGGCACTAAAAATTATGTTACAATAACTACACATGTTATAATTCAAAATTAGTATACACCCTAGCCGGATTTAGTGCAAAACAATTGATAAAACTAAGTGTTCGCAATCATAGATCATGTTATGAAAACATGTTATAGTTTCCTCTAACAATTGAATGCACAAATGTGCATGTTACTTAAAACATATTCATGATAATTGAAACAATTGTGTTGGTGGGTAGGACATACAAACCTGTTTTCGTAATAACCCGACCAAGATCAATATCTTCTTGTCGCATCAACCATTTTGTGAATGTGGAATTGAAGAAATTTCCAAGTGTACCCCAAGCATGAATCTACCAACCATCAAGAAAATCCTTCCTATTGCCCACTACAAATTCTTGGATGGCTCATAACTGGACATTTTGTGACCATGTATATAATCTTGGCCATTAATTGGAATAATCTATTAGCTTTTGAAATTATTCTTAGGCCTGGGCTTGCTAATCCTCTCCACTCAATGACCCCACCCCACCTGCAAACAACATGGCCCCTCTTCTTGCATCATTGCGAAGATTGTCTACCATTGCCTATTATTGAACCCTTTAGAAAAGTATTATTTGCAATTTCTTTCAATAGCACCATGTAATGGGTGGACTAGGGGAATATTTATCCCACAAGTGAGAATGTGTAAAGCCTAAGAAATCTTGCACACCATGACACTAGGTAAAACATACCAACCCTTTCCATGTTACAAATTATGCCACATATGGTTATGGCCTCATTGTTGTTATGTGTCAAAGGGCAAGGGCCCACAAAGAGGGACTTGTTGTAAAGATGTCAAACAATGAGTGCCAACCCCATTTTCTTTGCTCAACTTTTGGAACAACAATTCCATCAAAGTCCCACATTTTGTTGTCCACATGTTTAAAAATTCTCTTCAAACACGTTCCTCCCACAACTGGGCTTCAAGCTTCTTATTATTTCATTCAAATAACTTATACTCAATATAATCAATTAATTTGTTGAGTGTATCATTTAAGGTTGTAGAGTTCACCACATGACTAATAACAATGTTGATTGTGTTTCGTTGGGAATATGTGCAACAATGTTGTATAAAATAAATGCAACCAAAATTATAGAGGTTGGAGTTAGAGTGATGAAAATGGATTGCATGTCACATGCTTCTTTTTAGACAACAATCCAACCATGTGTCATGTTATATACATGGCATGACAAATCAAATATTCATAAATATAATAGTAAAAGGGTGTATGACTTACTTGATATTTGTGTTTCCAAAGACCAAATGATGCCATAAACATGTTGTCAATCCATTCATCCCATCCTTCTAGACAAGTCCGATAACTTGCAAGCATGCCCTTGAAATCATATAGGGAAGAGCTTTCCCAATCAAACTTCCTCAACATGTATGGAAGCAAATGAAATAAACTAGGTTGTACCTTGACTAATAAAGTACGAGTAGTTCACATGGGACGGTGACATGTTGATCAACTTCTGCCTCCACAAGTTTCAAAAAATGATTTTGGGCACCTTAAATGTCTTTTAATGTGTGCAAGTTTTGCAAAGCAACATCCAAATGCAATGGAGATGGATGGGTGTGTAAATGAATTTTAGTGTTTTGATTTTCTGCTTTCATGTTGTGATGAGGTGGATTTGTGTGAACCATATTGATATAACCATGTGTGGTAGTCTCAATTTTTAAGAATTGCATTAGGGGTATTCGAATGTGATAATGTTATTAGGGGTTTTTAGCAACTTTGTGTTAAAATAAGGAATGATAAGTGTGCATGGTTGCATGGGGGGTTTTTTTTCTTTCAAAACTTAATATTAAATGATTGGGGTTAGGGTTAATTCTTTTCTTCAACAAAAGTTAGTAATCATAGTTTTAAAATCTCAGTTGCGTGATTAAGGGTGAGAAATTTCTAGAAGGTTGGGGTTAGAAGCAAACGCCAAATTCGCAAGGTTCGACAAAACATGGGTTTTATTATGGTATTTAGTGAGTAGTCGTGTAAACGAGGATGTTTGAAATTTGTGAAGTTGTTGAAAGGGTGTCAATGAAAGGTCCAATGAAAATAGAATAATATTCAAACATTGTAAGTGTGAAATTTATTCAAGATAACATAATGATAAATAGTGTGATAGGGTGGTAATGGCAACATGGATTTCATGATGAGTGAAATTTTTATTAAGGTATGGATAAGCTCCACAAGGAACTGCAACTACATGTTGAGTCTTGGGCTATGTCGTAGTGATAGTTCATAATTATAGGAAATCTAAGATGCATCAAATGGTGTGAACTAAATAATTTGCCTTACTATTAGGAAATAGTTGATGAATCGAGTCGCACAACTAACGATAATGTCCAATGCTGAGAATTGAAAACCATCCGAAGATGGAGGCATGTTTAGTTTCGTAAAAACCTTCGCAAATAGTTTTAGGTTCATCACTAGAAGTGGGATCAATTTGCAACAAAATCATCAAGGTGCGAGAGTTCGAAAAAATGCGATAATACCAAGCTCGAGGGGGTTCAATTTCAAGATAAGGGCACACTTCTCGTGGTTCAAAATCTTCATCTCAAGGATGTTACATCAACGTCAAATCTAGGGATGATTCTCGAGGTAGTTCCTCATTCACTTGTGCAACTTAAGGCCTGTAAGATGTGGTATACGCGACACCATGAATTCAAAGAAAGGAAAAAAAATTCAATCAAAATCAAATCAACGATGAATGTGTGGAAGACTTGTTACATTGAAGGTGTGGTTGTAATTTATAGGTCAAAGAAAAGGAAGGAAATGCATAAGTAATAATTTAAAACCATGGTAAAATAAAGCCTTAAAATCAATGGAAAAAAAAAGGTTTAAGTAAAATTTATTGGGGGCAAAGTGAGAAGAGGTGAAAAGAATGATTATCCTTCTCCTTCTAAAGGCCACCAAACATTGAAACCTTCCATTGGCCACCAAAAGTTTAAACCTTCCATTGGCCACCAAGTTAGGGTTTTCCTTCACTTCCTTCTTCTTCTCATTAAAGGCACTAATTTGAATAATTTTGGGCTCTCTTTTCTGGACATAATTTTCAATTTGAATCTTGAGAAAATTGATTTTTACAACTTTCCTTGGGGGGAAAAAAATGATTAGTCTTAGTAGATGGTGGAAAGAGGGAGAATATATTGGGTGATTATGATACTTTTGAAAAAATGGAAGTGAATAGGAATAGTTTTGAGAGCTTGAAATTTTAGAGAAATTTCACAAACCCTCTCGGGTTTTGTAGCACAACTTTTCACTGTTTGGATGCAGACCTTGGAATTTGGTAGGCAAAGGTGCCTTGTAGTTTACTTTTTAATGAACTAATGTAAGCTAAATTTGGATAACATATGTGATAGGAACAATATTTTAAATGATTGGAAATCTATTGTTAAGTTGAACTTTCTACTTTTGTGAAACCCTCTCGAGTTTTGTAGCACAATTTTTTACTAATTTGGGTGCAGAGCTTGGAATATGGTAGACAAATGCACCTTGTAACTAACTTTTCAATTGGCTAAAACAAGCTAGATTTGGATAACATATGTGACAAGAACAATATTTTAAATGATTAAAAGTCTACTACCAAGTTGAACATGGTGTCAAATCTTTAAAAGTTGATTTAAGTGGGTGACAATTTAACATAAAATTCTAGGATTTAGAATGTTTGAACTTAGAAAATATATCTATCAATTCCAAATCATAAATGATGCATAAGAGGCAAGCTATTTGGTTTCAACTACAAACACAGCTTAACATCTAAAAATACACATTGCATTTTTTCCTTCACCAGTAGTATAATCACCTTATAGAACCGGGGGTAGAAGGACAAAAAATCACTTCACACCTGGACTAATTACGTTTAACATGTCTTCATGGGTGTTATGAAATTCAATATTAATGTCAACTTTGTTATCCCATTATTGTGCATGATCAAATGAGTTTAACACCTATGTGACTATTTCACCAATAATATTAACAACAGTGGTAATTATATCTTGATCAATCAGCTAGGTTTCCTTAGTCATTTGATCTACAAATTTGGGTTCTTCTTGTGACACAACCACTATGGACACATCATTTGATGTACTTGCATGCCACCTTTTGGGTGATGGCTCCACATTTGATTTTGGCACCTTTTGTCCCATATTTTTTATGCACCTTTTTTATCATCTTTGTTGTAATGAGGCTTGGGTAACAAATTCTAAAAGTTTTGAACTTACACACTTGGACATGAACATGTTCATCATTGATTAGAGTATTTTCCAATGTTATTTTTGCATCAACATTAGCTTGGATCCGTAGCTTCAATTGAATTGAAAAGGCATCATTATTTTCAATTTGCCATTTCAACACCTTCGATAGTTGGGTAATAGCCAAATTGGGAAGCATTATAATACATATGGGTTTATTTGTTCTTGGGTCAATGGGGGCATTTGGGCATCCTTTAGACCTATGGTCAAAAGTTGTAGCTTACTCGACCATTTTCCTCCACAATATACACTATAGAAGTTAAGATAATCCTTGTCCCCATTTATTGATCTCAATCCTTCTTTCCAATAAAAGTTCATATAAAGTTCAAGAATGGCCATTGTTTTATAAATCAAGTAGGTATCAATTTCACATAGTATTTCAACAACTTGTCAAACCCATTTGGCCCTCTTATCTCCTTCATATTTATGGCCATATTAAAGAGAATCTCCAAAACACTAAACTCTTCCGATTGCCACTTTTCCAACTATAGTAAGACTTTGTTTGCTTCTTATTATAAACCCACCACCATGTTAAAAGGAATTGTTTGACAACCAATTGTACCCATAGTTGTGTAAAGAAATAATATATATTTAAAAATGTTTAAGCATAATCTCTATAATAAAAAAATTCCAAAATTTTACATTTCTTCTTTGCTACTTGAAAGCTTTTGAACTTTTACATGGCTTCAAACCTGACGCGCTCCCAAGTTCCTAGTTAGACCCAAGATGGGTGTAAGTTAGTCACATAGTGGAATTGTGAGGAACTCGGGGCACGTTCCCAACTTTTAGCACTAGAAGGGGTAAAGGGGCGTGCTAAGGCTCCGAGATGGGATTAAGAAGAGTGACAAGCTTTAATTACTTACTCAAACCTGCATCAAACCAACCAACAAGTTGGTTAGTTCACTTTCTCAAGCACCTTTGGTGCTAGGACAAGCCACGGGCAACTCCGGACTCACATGACTCACCATGGCTCAAACTCGAGGGAAACCACCACCTTCCCCCATATAGTGTTCTCTGCGTCTCTCTGCGACACCCGCATCCGAATGGCTTTTTGTCCCGAAAATCCCAAGGAGGAGTCTCGAAATTGTCTCAGTTTGGACTCCCGAGACTTTGCGAGGTCAAAACTCATTGCCCATACCTTCAATTGGGATGAGGTCTAAAAAAAACTTGTAGCTCTCCTCAAGAGCTTTCCAATGGTGTATTGCACTCCACCTACACGCACCAAGGTCGAGTCGACTCCCGATTTTTAGTGGTCGGGAGTCAAATTGCCAGTTTGACTCCCTGCCCTTCTTTTTGCCATAACTTGTGCTACATATATCCAATGGCCCATGCGAGCCCATTTTCGACATTTAAACTTTGATATCTTTCCAATGATATAAAGAACGCCCCAATGCAAGGTGTTTTGACCCCTACAATCGAATTCGAAAGTTTCGGGAGTCTCGGAGGACTCCCAAGTCCCCATTTTGGGAGTGTGAGTTTCATCTTCACATTCTCTCAAAGTAGGGTTGTGACAAAACCTTTGTGGTGAATTTTCAAGTTTGAACATGAATTTAAAGTTTGGCATCCACATCATCATGACTATGCATTTGCCACATGCCTAGGGTTGTTACAATATCAATTCCCAGGTTATAGCTCACCCCATGTTACATTGCAATGTGCATTAGATTTATAAAAAGAAAAGTACCTAGTTGTAAACATTGAAATGGTAGATTTTGCACAAACTTGAATGCGTACACTTGGATTGTTGTATTTTCTGTAATGCGTGCATCGCCTTTCAAAGATTGTGACCTTGGTTGGCAATATTGAAAATGAACTTGAAAGTGTGAGGACAACTTTTGTCAAACACTTACAACAAGGCACATCATTGTCTTCTTTCAACACCTTAAAAAAAACCCAAAAGTGTAAACACAAACTTGAAATGAAAACTTTGGTGAACTAATTAGATGCAGCATGATCACTAAATTTCTACCAAATATATCTAATTGTCATGACTTAAACATTTGTGGAAATGATGTGATAAAAGCTTAAAGAAAGTTTAGACTTTCATGCCCAATTTTTATTTCAAGAAAAACACACGCACAAAATGAATAACACTTGAAGATCAAGGTGTTACAATTTGCGAATTTTTTTTCATTCCCACTTAATTCCACACCTCCCCATCAAGTTGGGAGTTCTACTTCCATGTTTTTTTGAGCTTATGTTCTCTTTCCTCTTTGTTTGAGATTTGGAAACCTTTAGAGAGCTTCATGTTTCTCTCTTGCTACTTTCAATGATTGACACCCCCTCTCTCTGAGGTTGTGCACTTTTTTTTTTCAACATTTCTAAACCTTTGAGCTCTCTTTCTCTACTCTTAACGAATGATGCCCCTTCTATCATCTCTCTAAGTTCGTGGGGTCCTATTTTTCAACAATCTTTAGACCTTGACATTCTCTTGCTTATCTCTATGTTTTCTTTTGAGTTTGCATTCAAATCTATCTCAATTTTTCCTCTCTATGAGCTTTTTTGCTCCTCTTTTTTTGAACATTCTTACAATTACTAGCGATGGCAAAACAACGCCCCCTTTTTCATCTTTTTCAACTTTCTCCTCTCTTTGAACTTTGTTGCTCTTCTCTTTTTCTAAACATTCTTGCAACTATTGGCTATGGCAATTGACACCTCCTCTTTCATCTACTCAATTCGACCTAAACTTTGAGCTCTATTATTGCTGGTGATGGCACCCTCTTTCTTCTTTCTTAACTTTGTCTAAGCTTTGAACTCACAGTTGTTGACGATGGTGGTTAGCACCCTTCTTTCCTCTCTCAATTCCCTTTGACCACCTTATTGCTAGCAATGGTGATTGATGCCCCCTCTCCTTTTTTTGGGCTTTAAATTTTATTGTTGTTAGTCTCTCATGTTCATGCACCTCCTTTTTCCTCTTTCAACTCTTTTTGGGCTCTAAGTTTTGTTGTTGTTAGTTTTTCATGTTTGTGTGCCTCCTCTCTCTTCTTTTAATTTTCTCTAGGGTTTGAGCTTTGTAGATGCTCTCTTTTCATTTGTTATTGTTCCTCCTTTAACCTAATTCAACTTTATAGTTGTTCTTTTCATTTTTTATTGCTCCTCCCTTAACCTAGCCTAACCCAAGCTCTCTTTACTCTCTTTTGACCTTGATTTGCAATGGTGATCCTTGTTAGTTTTTTCCCCTTTGTTAGTTAATGTTCATGGTCCTCTATCTAAGTTCAATGCATCTTGAAACAACTACTACTCATGGTTTTCTATCCAAGCTCAATGCATTTCAAAGCAACTATTGGCCCTCTTTTTTGTCCCTTTCTTTTAATTGAACCCTTTCTTTCAAATATTGCTCAAACACTCTAACTTTTTTCCTTGTCTACTATTCAACTACTACATTTCTTTTAGTTGTTGTTTAATTATTGCCTTTCTTTTAGCTATTGTTCAATTGCCACCTTTCTTTCAACATGTATTACCTTTCTCTCATCTACTATTACCTTTTTTTAACGAATGCTACCTTTCTTTCACTAGTTGCTACTTTTTCCTCAACTGCTGCTACCTTTCTCTCAACTATTGCTACCTTTTATTAGGATTTGGAAAATTTCCCATTAAACAATGTACAGAGGATAGTGAAAATCTAAGGAAATGAATAAAATTGTCCCATTATGTAGTTGTCACATTCTCCCAAAAGGATCATCTTGAGGGGTGATACCAATATTTAAAAACCAAATGGGAAGAGATCATAGAGGATATTGCAAGGATGGTTCGGTAGAAATGCAACCCTTGTGGAAAATGGAATTCTAGGATCAAGGGAAAGGTCTTCAAAACATTTATGCCGAAATGGATAAAGGCACAACAAATACATATCTCATATACTAAATAGGTTGAATCGTGTACTTCAACTTTATTAAAGTTGGCAACAACGATCTAGAAACAATGAAATGGCATTGCTCCAACAAGAAAACAATATGCTATCAATCATATCACAATGAATGAAATGTGAAACCATAAAACAAAATATTTTAGAGGATCAAGAATTTAGTTTCAAAATATATTTTCCACTTGAATTAAACAATTAAAATTAAGGTACAATATTTCGCTAACTTATAATCATCACAATGATAGATTTCTAAGGAAGCCACAATAAATTGAAAAAGAAAGCACGATAAAAACATTGAGTAGTACTTATTAGTTACCTATAGAAAAAAGAAATTAAAATTAACATAGTTTTGAAAAAAAATTAGATCAAATCAATAACATTTCTTCCGAAAATATATGTAAACATATAGTCATTTGAAACACTTATTTGTGTGTTGAAAGTTCGACTTTATGCATTAACTACAAGTAGACATTGCTCCAAAGAGGAGAAGAGCACACAACTTCCAATGGACAAATTCAAAGCAAAGATAAAATAAACAAATTATTATAACAAGAAAAACAACATATTTGCAGATGTGCATGGATATAATTGTGGAGGATAAAGATCCTAACACAATGAAGAGTAGAAAATCAATAAAGGAGACACATGAGGACGAGACAAATAGTGTTGAAGACGAAGAAAAATAGCTAATACATGATGTTCAAGTACGCAAGTTACAAACATTCATAGCTTGAATGAGAAAGAGGTTTGGTGCAATTTTCAATTGAATTTAAATATTTCATTTTTGATCATATCTTAAACTTCCATTAAGATTTATATCCCATCCACATTCAAACACAATAGTTGATTAACAAATTGTTCGCAAACAAAAGGAGATGAACCAATATTATAAACCTTTGAAACATTATATATGGAATTTTTTTGGGGTATAGGCTTAAAGCACTTAAATGTTTTGCAAAATATAATGAAAAAACTCAAAACCCTATAATTATGTGGAATTTGAATGTCCAAACATGTTCAAATCCAACATAGCCATAGATTATGTCTATTATTTTACAAGGGATGAAAAGGGATTTTCAATTTTGCACATTAAATAGGAAAGTGACCAATACACAATATGAAAAGGGCCTAATCCTTACTGTAATCCTTTTTTACCCTATATTTTGATTGCCATAAAAAAGAATGAATGAAAAGTTGTCAAAAGTTTTAGAAGTATTATATTTTAAACTATTACAATATAGATTCCATCATAATCATCCATAAATGTGTCTTTACATGGTAAAAAAATATTAGGTAAAAAAACAAGGGTGATGTTGTGACAAGATTTTGGTACATCTTAAAAAATTTGCACCCTTGTAAAAATAATCAATCAAAGACCATGGTCACATTTGTTGATGTCATGTTGTTTTTTTGTATCAAATTTGATGGCATAAGACATTATAATCAAGACCCAATTTTTGAAATTACACTTGAATTAAAGTGACCTCCTTTGCAAGCAAATTGAACCTCAAGATCATGCATGGCTTCAAATAAGTTAAGTGACAATTCCTTTCCAAAAGAAGGAATTTTCCCAAACTCCTTGAATGAACAAATAAATAAAGTGACGCACTTTTAACTCCTCGAAGGACTCAAATGTGAGTCTAAGTAGAAGACAGCGGAGGGAGGAGTCGGGGCACGCTCCCTAACTCACAACACTTTGATGGGTAGAAGGGCGTGTTGGAGCTCCGGGATGGGACTAGGAAGAGTTGACAAGCTTCACTCACTCACACGAGCCTACACACAACCCACGCAAAGTGGTTAATGCATAGTTGGAGCACCTTTGGTGCTAGGACGAACCACGGGCAACACGGACACACTAGACTCACCACGACCCATACTTGGGGGAAGCCACCACCTTCCCCCTTATAGTAAACTTTGTGGCTGGCCATGGAGCCTACATCCAAATGGCTTTTCTCTCCCGGGATTCCCGAGTGGGAGTCCTGAAATCGCGCCGAATGGGATTCTTGCAACTTTGGATCCCCATAACTTTGCGAGCAAACCTTGGATCAAGATGTGGTCTGAAGCAAAGTTGTAACTCTTGTCAAGAGCTTTCCAACGATATGTTGCATGCCTTCTACTGCTAAGTAAATCGGGTCGATTCTCAACTTTTTTTGGTCGGGAGTCAAACTGGCAATTTGACTCCCGGCTCTTCTTTTGGCCATAACTTGTGTTTCAGATGTCCAAATAGGTAATGCGAGCCCATTTTAGACATCTACGTTCTAGGAGCTTTCCAATGATATAAAGAACGTGACAAGCCATTAAGTTTTGACCCCTAAAATCGCTCTCTGAAGTTTCAAGAGTCCACCGGGACTCCATCTCCCAAAGTGGGAGTTGCCTTGGGAGTGTGAGGGTTCACTCCCTCATACTCCCTCACACTTTCTTACACTCCTGGGAGTATGTGATGTGACTTTTGAGCTTCTTCTTGGCCCGCACCCTTGTGGCCTCTTTGCCTTGACTCCTGGGCTCTTTCTTAACTCGTAACTTTGCAACCCCTTTGCCTTGGTTGCAAGCCCAAAGCTAGGGTTGCGACATAATGGATAATTCTTAAATTTTATTACAATTCTTTCACACCCTAATTGTCTTTGTCAAATTCAGCAACAATTCACACCCACTTCTTTCTATCAAATTTTATTGTAATTTAGTCTGGATCCATCACGTTTTTTTCATCTTACTTAACTTTTAAAAAATAAAAAAATCTCATACTCATTCCGATAGATAGATAGACAAATAGATAAATAGAATGATGATGGTATTTGCAAATTTTACACAACAACTTCTGAATTCAAAATTTGTATAAACAAATACACACAAACGCGCACACTTGCATGATTAATTCAAAAGTTTAATCATTTTTACAAAATCCGAAATCAAATTGAATTTCCAAATAAACAAAAGTTCCATCATTGCAAATTTTTAAAAACCACCACTGTAACTCTCATTCTTCTTTTTCATATTCATCATCATCATCATGGCTATAAAGACTGAAAACAAAAACCACTTATGACCTGGGTTGTGAATTATTACAACAACAACAACAACAACTACTACTACTACTATAACAACCTCCCAATTGGGAAACCTCTAAACAAATTTCAAATGTATTTGATCACATTTGAAGAATAGAGAAAGAGATAGAGCAAGAGAGAGAGAAAGAACCAAACAAACTAAACAAAACTAAATAAAACAAATTTACAAATTATAGATTGAGAAAGGTTTTTAAAGTAATGAATGTGATCCATCATGGGAGCTACAAAAGGAGAAACAAATAACAACTAAACTCTTCTAAAAAATTTCATAATTAGTTATTGGAAAAATGGGTGTGGTGTTAGTGAGCACAAAATTAATGGGGCTAACTAGGGCCATTTGTACCTATGGTTTATATATATATATATAGTGGTGATTATGGTTTGTTTAATGTCTAGCTTGGAAACAATAGTGCATTTTCATTTCATCAAAAACGATCTCTTACTACAATAAATATGGACAACCATCCACCCATAACCATTATGTATAGACCACAATTGTGGTGATATCAATAAGACGTCATACCAAAGCCTTATAGATATGCCCATACATCTGGTTTGCCTAATCCAAACTAAACAAAATTAGAATGGTTGCAATCATAACCTTTTGAAATCAAGGTCACACAATATGTAATGTTTCCCAACTTTCATCATAATTGCCAAGCTTCAATGATAACCCTTAAATCAACAAACATTTGAACAAAAAAATTGTCACCTAAGTAAGTCACATAGCTAGAAGCAAATGGAATAATAACTTGTGATATCATGTGTTGTTTCATTATCCCAATGGCTTCAAAAAACATGGATAAAAAATTATTTGACAAAAGGTAGTAACATGAAACACTTTTGCACAAGAAAAGGGTTAATCCAAGATGTGGGGTACTTTATAGTAAAATTATACAAATACACAAAGACCAATGAGTTCTATAATAACCTTCAATGGGCAACCAAAGGATATGAATAGCAGGCCTTCAAATTAATACAATCAAAAGTTCAAGTTGACGAATAGATTGAAGGTACATGAAGATGTTGGAATGGGTAGTTAGAGATGCACCTAACTTAAATGTAGAACAATAATGCTAACATGCACACATTTTCATATCCCCTGATAACCAAATGCTTAGCAACCTAGGTTTATAACATTTGCACCCCTTGGATACACTATGGTTAAGCACGAGAGGTAAAATTAAATGCACAATAAACATTGCATCTATGATAATAATAATGCATTACAACACAAGGTCTGCAATTTAGAGATGGAAATCATGGCATGTTGCAACATTATACCTCTTTTGAGAACAACCCATCTTGTTGTTCATCATGATGGCAATTGGTTTTCCATGACAATTACACATGTAGATCCATGCAACAAACACAACTTGTTGTTTATGTGTAGAAGAATTTAATACAAAAATGAAACTCAAAACAAATAGGATACACACAACTTTTAGATGAGAACTAGAATTAACACTAAAGAGGCAAGTGCAAGGATTCCCAATTGTTCCAAAATAACGATTACCTAGGTGATCTCTAGCTCCTTGAATTACAACCCTATCGAGGGTTAACCTACATTTGGTAGTATTGCTAAACCCTAAACTTGTTTAGTGCCCTAAAACCCTAAACTTTTTTATGACTTCTTCTCCATTGGAAAGAACCCTTGCACTAAAGTTTGAAGCTCTAGTGAGTTCCTCGCATCAACTTGCATTGTCTGATGCACGTTAGTTGAACTTGGAACTCAAGCAAGTGCACTAAAATACAAACCTTGTTTACAATTTGCGTCAAATAGGTACTTCAATTAGAAAGACCCTCTCCCCTCCTTAGGCCACTTTTCATAAATGTGCACCATATTTGTTTATGGATTTTGTATCCGTGTTATAACTCTTACCTCAATCTCCCACACCATATTTTTTTTATTGCAATATAAGGACAATGTCAATTATGGAAGTACACTGTGAAAGTAGTAGCGACCCATCTGTCGAGTCCAAGGATTTAATGAACGCAAGGGAGGAGGAATTAGAGGAGGAAGAACTTGTTTGTCAAATTGCAAACTTGTATTTTAGGGATGGAAGCAATACCAAATATTGACTTTCCATGGTGGCAACAATGTCATGAAAGAGCACAACCCCACCATGATGACGATCCAAGAAAAAAAAGATGTCCCATCAAATGGTGACGCCCATACCAAGGCATTTAGGTGTGACAAGTAAGCATGTAAGTTGTTGGACTAATTTTTTGCTCTCATTCATATCCCTTGTTGTTGGGCTATGTTGTGTCCTCTTTTTTTGCTTGGTGAGGTGCATGTGCAAGGTATGTAAGTTTTTTTGACCTAAACCCTTCTTGACTTAAACCCTCTAAAAGCCTGAATTTTAGTCCTAAGAGTTACAAATTAGTAGCTCAATGATCAATAGCTTAATGATGGCTTGAGCTTGGAATGTTGAATTAACATTTGAAAGCTCACTGTTGGATGTATAGTTGTTTTTCTTCACAAGTTATGGGTGTTTGCACATTTCATTTTAGTGCAATATTGTTAAACTTTTGATGACAACCTTAAAATTTAAATTAAATTATGTTTGGTAAGGATTGTTTGTTGGACTTGATAGGACATGTTGAATTCCAATGAGAATTTTCATTCTTTGTTTACATAATCCTTTTATATATTTTAATGATAATTTGACATTATTTTCACAAGTATGTGTGTAGTACATTAGATTGATATGCAAGCTTTGAAATGTATTATTTTTGTATTGATGGGTTGAATTTAAGCACCTAATGTAGCTAATTATGGATTTAATGGTTGTTTTTATTCTTCCCATAATTAAAGTCCACCTTTTCTCCACCCCGCCCCTCTTCAAAGCTTGCCCCTTCTCATGACCTCCAATTAGGTCTAACAGAGGTTTTTAACACCAATTTTATGTTGTCTAAATGACCTGAACATCCTTCATTACGCCCAGTAAGATGGATTTGCAAGATGGATTTGTGCAAACTACTAGGTTGTTATTCAAGGTCGTGTAATGAATGTGTGAATTAGTGCCAATCACATATGTATTATGTTTAGTTGTTGTATATCTACGATAGGATTATGTTTAGGAGTTTAGTTGCATTGATGTATTTTCACTATACACACACCTTGCATCCCAACTTATTTCCAGGACCCTTTGCATTGTTGGAATATATGTTTGTAGTTGCTGACAACAATTTATATTGTTCCAATGACTATCAACATATCTCACTATGCTAATAAAAAAGTCTTGAAAGTTGTTGGGTTGTTGTCAAAGGTTATGCAATGAGTGTGTGGATTAGTGCTAGATCATTAACTATAATCTGCTCCACTACTATATATCTATTCATATATTGTGTTTGGGGTTATAGTTGCATTGTTGTATTTCCTGCATATGCATTCAATTGCACCCCAACTTCTTTGTAAGCCACTTTGCATCAATCAACTTAGGTTAGATGGACCATTTTAGCATGGATTTATGTTGTTTTGGTGATTGTACATTTGTCCTTGCTTGTTGACATGTAATTCTCCATTTGTATGTGCGAGTTCCCTTCCACTTGGCCACATTTGAATATGGTCATGGCAGGTGTTTGTGATCGAGTGTTACATGCATGGAATATATGAGCTATAATGTAATAATAATTATGCATTGTAGTTGTAACTAACTAGTTTAAAAGTTTAATGCAACATCTATTTGATTATGATTTGAAATGTTGCTTTGAGTAGGAAGACTGTCATCATCCATAAATGTGATAATCATGTTGGTCTATAGTTGGTGCAAAGTCCACCGACATTCCACTTGGATTCTACTGACATTCCAATCAAGTTCCACTTTTATTGTATAGTCAAGTGGCATGGAAAGAAAGAACATTAATAATGTTTTAAATAAGATTAATATATCACCATAAATTCTACCACATTATGAATATATGATCCACAAAAGTTTTTTAAATAACATGAAACTTGATTTAAACTATCCATTTTGGTGGTGTATATAGAATGATATAGTTTTTTGCTTGTTAAAACATTGAGACAAAGTGTATCTGTACTTTATGCACAATATGGATTCATGGTTCCTTGCTGACACACCCCCAGGTCCTTGATGGACTCAGTTGCGAGCCCAAAGAAAAAGACAGCGAAAGGAAAAGGAGTTGGGGTGCGTTCTTTGATTTGTAACACTTTGGGGGTAGAGGGGCATGTTGGAGCTCTAGGATGGGACTAAAAAGATTGATAAGCAAATTACTCACATAGACCTGCACAAACTAAACAATAGGTTGGTTAATGCGTAACTATAACACCTTTGGTGCACAAATGAGTCACGGGCAAACACGGACTCACAAGACTCACCACGGCCCAAACTTGGGGGAAGCCACCACCTTCCCCCTTATAGTACACTCTATGCATGGCCACAGGGCCAACATCCAAATGGCATTTTGTCTCAAGACTCAAAGTGGGAGTCTCGAAATTCCCAAAGTTGGGACTCCTGCAACTTTGGGGGCCCATAACTTTGCGTGCAGACCTCCGATTGAAATTAGGTCTGAATAAAAGTTGCAACCCTTGTCAAGATCTTTCCAAGGATATGTGGCACGCTACTTGCATGCAAAGAAATAGGGGCGATTCTTGACTTTTAATGGGCGGGAGTCAAATTGCCAATTTGACTCCCGACCCTTCTTTTGGCCATAACTTATGTTTTAAGTACTCAAATGGGTGATGCAAACCCATTTTAAATATCTAATTTCCAAGAGATTTCCAATGATATAAGGAACATCTCAATACAATGAGTTTTGATCCCTGAAATCACCTTCTGAAGATTTGGGAGTCCATTGGGAGTCCAACTTCCCGAAGTGGGGGGTCATTTCCTCCCACTCTCTTGCACTTCCCGGGAGCATGAAATGTGACTCCTAGGCTCACTCTTGGCCTACACCTTTGCAAGCCCTTGCCCTGATCGTGAGCCCAAGGCTAAGCTTGCAACATTTGCTTTCTTGCTACAAGTACTACACTCTTTGTTGCTGAATGTATATGTTACACGTGACTTCCTTGCATTAGGTGTTATTTGAATGTTACAGTGTAAAGTGACTTATTCCATCCCTTTTCCAACATCGAAGCACCGTAGTTTTAGATTCATCCTATGTGTTGCATGTAAATAAGCTTATTTTACAACCCATGTGGTTGAGCCTCATGAGATGCAATCAACCATGAGGCAATTTTGTGAACTTTAGGTTCCTTGTCCATGTGTCAATGTGTTCCAATTTTAAATAGACCAAAGAAAATTATGGCCTCTAATCTTATGTGTAATCTTGAACTTGCGTAACCTATTATTCTGGAGATTAGGATTAAGATAAATCTAGATGATGGGTAGTAAAATGCTGGTTTGTGTTCGGAGTGTTAGCTAACATATGATTGAATCTTCATTTTTTTCTATTTTCATGTCAAGTTCAGTCAAGTTCAAGGTGTTTGAATAACAACCTTGGGTGGCACAACATTTTGCCATTGGTAGTTCGTTACAAAAATAATTAGAATTGTGATTGATTGCATTAACTAGATGCATTAACTATGTTTCTCTAGGCACAATATCATAATTCATGTTATTAACTTTCAAGTTACAATTTGCCTTTTCATACATATATATGCTGCAAGTTGGTTGATTGCATGCACAATGTTGTTCTTTCCAACTCATGTCCCAATTGCATGCACTATTGTCCTTGCAACCCAAGTATTATATGGAGTTAAGGATTAACATGAAATCATTAGAAGAAATCTTCAAATATATGACTATGTTTACAATTGGTATTCTAGTCAAAAAGGATTAAAATGATCAATAGCCTTAAAGTCATTATGGATGAGTTGTTAAGGACAATAATCGTTGTTAAAGGGTAGGATGAATATGTGATTTTTGATGAACAAGGCAGTTAAAATAGGGATTAATTAGGGAATTTTATTGGTTTGAGTTTTGAATTCTTGTTGTTTAGATCATGATCATGTGACTTGGGATATTCAAAAGGGGAGAGTTCTGGAGAACAAGAAAGGAAAGAGAGGAAGTTGAGACAGGGGAGTTTTAGAGAAGAATAGGAGCTGGAGGTACTTGTAATAGAAAATCACATACTTTGTTTTGATATAACACAAATTTTTAATGTTGTTTTGAATTTTTTTCAACAAAACATGGGATCACGCTGTAATTTGGATTCATGTTTTTAGTAATGTAGATAAACATAGAGTTCTACAGTGAATTTTATGTTCATATTTTGTGTGAATTTTCTATAGTGTTAGACTATGATGAAATGAATTGTAATATTATTTTTGGAGTTTTTTACAATGTATTTTGAAGTGTAGATTCTAGTTATATGCAATCACCATGAATCTTATGATAGAATGAATTGTAATGTTAAGTTCATTGAGACTTAAGACATAAATAATGACCATATGCATGTGAAATGCAAATATGTTGTTATAGTAGTGTGAAATATTTTTCATGAATTTAAATTTCACTTTTATCAATCGTTTAAAACATGATGTGGTAATGATGTGGCACATTTCATTCATTAGTCATACTTTAATCATTGTATAATTGTTTTTTGTTATTAAAAATTATAAAAATTATTAATATTATAATGTGAATAATAATAAATCTTTTTATTTCTGTTATTTTTCGTCCTATCAATTATCGACATGTGTCACCATTTAAATTAGGTTTAAAACTAGTTTAAATGGCTAAATAGACCACCTAATCTACATAGGTAGGCACCTAACGTAGGTAGTCTAATTAGGTATGGAATATAGGGTCAATATTTCATCATTGATCGGAATAATGTCATTTGTGAAGTTTGATCCTTGGACCTCGAAAATGGAATTGAACTCCTTTACCACCAAGCCACCCCACTTGTTATGAAAACAATCTAATGTTTATTTTATTTAAATCATATTTCATTTAAACACTATGCACAACCTCAAATTTGATATCATATTTTATTGATAAATTGTCCAAATGAAAAAATTTGAAATTTATTCATAAATTTCCTTCAATCATGTACAAAAATTTTATGTGTGTGTGTGTGTGCATGTAAATTATTTCAAAAGAATTTTTTTTATTGAATAATATTTCAATGACCATTATTTGGAAAAATAAAATCAAACACATGATTTGTGGTTAGTACAAGAATAAGTAAAATATATCTCATATTTTAAACCTTCATTTGATTTATTAATTTATATTATACAAAATTTCTCCCAATATATCATAATTTTATTAATTATTTTAAATTTAGACATACGAGTCCATAAAATTTATCCACATAAAATATTTATAAATAAATAATAAATCAATTATAGTATCTATATATATAATAAAATATTAATAATATTAAGTTTATTTATACACTTAATTTAAATATTATAAATATTATAAATATAAGATTTAAATGTTGATTAATTTTCTTAAATTATAAATTTTATTCAATTTACACATATAATATAGAAAATTTTATTTTAGTATAACATTTTTTATTAGTAAAATTTATTTCAATATGTAATAATTAATTTAATCTTATAAAATATTTTTAAATGCATCATATATCAAGTATATTCAAGAAAAATATACTTAAAGTTTTTATATTACTTATATGCATAATATTAGTTGAAATAAGTTCCTTACATGTTGTAATTCCTTATGTGTGAACTTATAATGATAGTCATTTTTGAATTGTTGTAAAATAATTTTATGATCACATTGTGTATGAACACATCATTTTGTCCAAGTCATTTGCATAGTAATTATTTAGTTATATTTGAAATTATTTTATTTTACTTACATTTTCATATGATATTTTGGACATTTACGTCATTTTGTCATCAATCGTGGATGACATATGGATGAAAACTTGTAATGAAAAAATGACATCATCTTTCATGTTACCACATCATCGTTTATTAGTCAAATGCACCACTAATATATGACTACAACTTTTTACATGTAGAATTTGAAGTAATATCTTATTACTATAGTCAATTATTAGTTGTTTATAACATTTAATCATTGATTTTTTGGTTGCAAAGGACAATATTTCTTTTAGTGAATCTAGATTGTGGGTTACAAAATTGGGTTCCTAGATCATAATTTACAAGTGACAAATGTTAGCCAAGGTGTGATTGAACTATCAAATTTGTTTTTCCATTGATGGGTTCATTGATGTATAAGGTTCATTGTAACTATATATTTGGTTTTACTTCATCTAGTTGGTTTCTTGTTGATACAAACCTATTCTATCGAGATTTTAAAAATCAACTATATGGGTTTAGATGGGTTCTTCACAAGACCTTTCTAACATAAATCTCCCATCAATTACAAGTCATGTTGCTCTAGGGATTGCCCAAATGTCCACCCATGTTCCATTGAAAGTTGTCCTCTTGAATTCCACCAAAGTTCCAATGAAATTCCACTCTTATTATATAGTCAATCGACAAGGGAAGAAAGAGGATTAAAACAATGTTTTATTTGTCATTGGGCATTTTTTTTGTGGATGAACATCTTCTAGAAATTGTGCTTTCACCTACATTTGGGCATGATTTGTTTAATAATTCACCCCCTTAGCATTGTTTATTTCTTGTTATTTGATTATAGGATTTGTTTTCACGAGCCCACCTAAAACCTTAAATGCTTTTATTTTTGTGTGTATTCATCTTTCAATTATCTTATTGCTAGGTTTTGTTTCAAATATTCATATACTGTTTGTGAAATTATGCCGAATAAATTGGTGATAATCTTGTCTTGGATAGAAACCAAATCTACATGCCCTTTGGATGTGGCCTAGATGCTCATTTGATTTAAGGGTCCATATTCTAATTGTGTGGGCCTTGGAGATTTCGTTGTGCTAAGGACACATGTGGGGCCCTAAATCTTGTTTATGAGTGGATGCAATTGGAGTTGTTCCTACAACGTTGTAGATGTAATTTTTTAGAATACTAGGGCTCGAATATTTTTAAAGATGAGATTGTCCTAGTTTTCAGTCCCCTTTCATAATCCTTGCCCGACATTGTGGAATGTTATATAATAAAATAAACCAAAACTGATTAGAAAGCACTTGATCCCAACAAAAGACTAATGATTATACATATGTTGATATGAGACCTCTTGTTTCAAACAATATACGTGTGTTGGTTTGACAAATCATCATAAAATGTCCAATTATGTTCAAACGTGTTAAGTAAACTATAATTGGATTCATATGAAATTGGCCAATTCAACAACAATTTGTAAACAAGGGTTAACTTATTAATTGGGATTGTCTAAACATTTCATTGTGGCCAATGAGATTGATTTTTCAAACTATTGGGTTGTAATTCAAGGTTATGTAATGAGTGTTTGGACTAGTGGCCATCATTTGTATTCTACTCTATCGTCATATATTTATACTAACATTATGTGTTAGTACAATGTGATGAATCCACCATGTGACTTGTGCATTTACGATGTTGCACAATTCCATTATAACTAAAGCACATTCTTGATACTTAAGACATTTGTATAACAATCATAATATAGTGAGAATGATTTGTTTGAAAATGAGAGAATTAGACTTTTTATTTTATGTGCTTCAATCGCTCTCGAATTAGTACTAAAGCCCCTTTGCATCAACTCAACTTAGGTTTGATGAACATTTAAGATAATGGTTTTGATTATTTTGGTGAATGTCAACATGTCTATTTGTGCCATCAAGATGAATTTGAAGATTGTTCAGTTGCTATTCATGTTGTGCAATGAGTGTGTGGACTAGATGTATATTTCTAGGCAACTTTATTGTTGTATATCAATACTAGGATTATGTTTGGGGGTCTGTTTGCATTGTTATATTTCACTTTGTGTGCATAAGCTACACCTGCATTTTTTTCCAAGCTCCTTCAATTTGCATCAATTCAACTCAGGTGTTCTAAACCTTATGCGGCAATGATTTAACATGTTTTGGTGACTACACCCATAGTAGTTCTCTGTGGTAGTAAGATGGATTAATTAGAATGTTGGGCTATTGTGAACAAGGTTGTGCAATGAGTGTGTGGATTGGTGTTCATCATGATTAATTCTAGTTAGGTCTATTGTTTTATATATCTAGGAAAGGGTTATGTTCCAAGGGTTTTGGTTGCATTGTTATATGGGCATTTTGTGTGCATAATTAAAATCCCAACTTTTTACGTGCCCTTTTGCATTAATCAACTTAGGTTTGATGGACCTTTTGTTGTTGATTTCTATTGTTTTAGTGATTGAGTATAATGTATTTGAATACTGTAAGGTTATTCAAGGTTGTACTACAATGAGTGTGTGGCTCATCATGACCTACATTCTACTATGTTGTGTATCCATACTAGGATTGTGGTTGGGTTTTGGTTGCATCCACTTATTGCATGAATGTACACCATGATATATCTATCTTTGCATGGTGTAAATGTACACAATTTTGAATGAACCATGCAATATGCACCTTCTTGTTGTTGCATAATTTGTGCATCTTCTACTCTTGTAGACATTCACGCAACATCCATCAAACAATGAGAATTCTAACACGTTTTTGTTTGAAATTGTTCACTGGTTTTTCAATGTTAACGCACTAAGCCCTCTTTACATTGGTATGCCCCAATTTAGTCATTGTCTTTTGGTAGCATGAATGCAAGGGGAGTGGAATCTATGTGGAAGCTTTTAAATGTTTCTAAAGATTTGTGGAATATGTTGAGTTTATTACAATGACTACAACCGTCTTGACACAAGGATTATGCTGTAAGGAGTTGTTAGTCAATGATATAGTTGAACTTGGTATTTGGATGTTATTATGAGTTGTTAATTAAGAAGCGTATAGCCCATTGATGTATCTTATGACAATCTTGAATTTGCTCATGCCTCAAATTCATGCTAGTGGTTATTGGTGAAATGGTAATGCGCAATCTTGATCCTTGTGATGCTAGTTAAATGATGAACTACATTGCACTTTGTGGAGGTGCTAAATCCTTGGAAACCAAAAACGTGCCCCTAATTTGATAATGTGTGGCCAATGTCTAACTTTCCACATAGATGAACATTTTCACATAAAGAGACTTGCTTGTACATATGGGAAACTAGAAATGTTGAATCTACTTGGGTTATCATTGTGTAACTTCATTGATTTAATGTTGTAGTGTTCACCATAGTGGGTAATAACTCGCATGTTTTTTGGCCTATTCAAACATCTATTAAGGTTTAGAAAAAAAAAAGGTTTTACAAACCAAGGAATTATAGATTAGTAAAATACGGATGGAATTAATATAGATAGGTCGGAGGAAGAATAATTTGAAAAAAAAATTGTAGGCATTGGATAATATAAAGGAGGAGAAAGATTTGTTGAAACATATTCATGAAAAGGAGGAATAAAAGTATTGGGCTTTGAAGAAACGATCATTTGTGTTTGAAACATAATATGCAACATTACAAAAAAATAACAAAAGTTTGAACCATACTGTAAAAGAATAGGACGCTAAAATATTGAAGCTCAAACATGATATTCATATTGTTATACATCTGAAGAATAAGGTAGTGCTTTCAAAGGAACCAAATTAAGCTACTTATAACCATAAAATCCAGACTTTGCAACATGTTTTCTATTGTGTATAAGCAACTGTGAATTAACTAACCAACATGGAACCATATCTTTCCAAACATTGACTTGGGGAGTATGACAACTTGTTCATGTAAAATACCATCTTTAGGACTAAACAAAAGTTCATGGAATTGGGTGCATCAAACATTAATGTTTGGTGGAATATAGTACAAAACATTCTACAAAAGGATATATAGTACATAAAGTGGATGAAACGAGCTATAGAAGGAAACTCAATATATATATATATCAAAGTTAATATAGAATTTGTATATGCATCTCCTTCTGTAATTATAGAAGTTAGTTTTGGAGGATCATACATGGACTGATTCAAGGTAGTTAGATGTGGAGAAGCACATGAGGTGTAGTCAATGTTTAGTGCTTGAAGAAACGAGGAGAGGAACTGAAACAAAAGATGTTTTTATTTAGTACAAAAAATTATATACAATCGAACAAACAACAATTTCATCCACATAAATGCAGGAATGTAAGCACAACAATAGGTAATTGAAACTACATATTCAATTGAATATATAATAATTTAAATTGTATTTCAATCTATAGTGTGTGGTACAACTATTACAACAGACCACACACCTTTGGAAGAAGGTGATAATGGTGATACAAAGACTATTGAAGATGTGCAACACATTTTTATAGCAAAGGAAAACCAATCTATAGTTCAAGGAATAACTATTATAACACACACAAACTACAATACTAGTTCATGAAAAACATTTAGCCCATGTAAACCAAATAGAATAATTCTATTGTTATTTGTCAATACAATTATGTACATTTTATATCACAAGACTTCAAGGACATAATCTAGAGCACATGGGGGGTAATGTTAAGGCCAAAATTGTTCTATCACCATTAAGTACAATGAACAAAATTGTATTGTCAATATTGAACAAAGTGGACAAGAGGAAGTGAAATTGTAAAACACAGTGGCAACATAAGGTTGAGTGATTAAGACTGGTTGAAAATTTGAATTCATGTTCATGGTAGGAAATCATAAAGGATTTATGGGTAGAGTTCGTGATAAGAACTAAAAATAATTTTTGATGAAAAAATATGCATTACATTTTTTTTTTAATTTTTAAATTTCAATTCTATATAATCTAAATTTGTTTTCAAATTACTGCAAATGTTACATCATTGCAAATATGGATTTTGGAAAGGATTTTGTTTGGATTTACCCTTTGATTTTTGTAGTTGGTTAACATTACAAATTCTAAATATCTACATAATAATATGTTGAATCACAAAGTTGAAAAATAAACTAATGTTATAAGATTAGCATTTACCAAACAAAGGAAAAAAAAAAATTGCAAGATAAAATAAAAAGATATAACTATAGAACAACTATAAATGATATCAAACAATCAATCTTGCATCTTAGATGTCATTGTAAAATTTTCATTTTACTTATTTCCATATGACCAACTTCACACTGACAAGGACTATTATAAAATAAATTCTAAAAAATCTATTGAATCATATGTGTTTTCTTACATCCCATAAATATGTTGTAGGTTTTGTAAATTTCCAAATCAATGTGTGTTACTAATTAGACTGAATACAAAAAATGATGAATGATTTGCTACCATATAAACTTCACAATAAAATAAAATGATTGCAAACAAAAAAATGAAATAATAATAATAATTGATAAGTACAAATTCATATACATGTATTTAAGTTGCTCTTGTATAATAATACAATCAAATTTATTTAAGCAATCTCTAAACCATTATGGATCCATTAAATCATGTGTGTTTTTTACATCCTATAAATATGTTGTAAGGGTTGCAACTTTCTTTCAATGTGTTTCATTAATTGAATTAAATGCATATTAGGATGAATGATTTGTTACCATATAAATTTTGCAAGAAGAAAGAAGGGGAAAAAAATGATCTGATACTTTTAGATTGATTGCAAAAAAAAAATGTAATTAAAATTTCTTCAAAGTCTTGGGTTTGATTTCAAATTATCAAAATTTTAATATTCCTCAACCTATAATCACTATGTATTGCACCAAGGCTTTCAAAAGCTTGACATTCCTTTGTGCATGTTATTATTAAAAAATACATCATTCACATTCAAGTGCATTTGTGTTTCACTTTTTTGTTCAATGAATACAATTTTAGGTCTAATGGCCTATTCAATAATACATTACTTATGTTTTGAAAATTAAACTAAAATCCATGATTGCAAATTGTAAAAATCTTAAATCTCAAAATTTGGTTGGATTAAAAAAAAACATGTTTTGGTGTATTTTTAACTATTAAATTACATTATGTATCCATATGTTCCTTCATGTATTATATTTCAACCTTCACATCATTGGGTTTGAACCCAAGACCTTTCGTAGGCACATTCAAAATTAAAAATTAAAAATCTAACATATTATTCAAAAGGAATATTATTATAATAAAATTATTATGTAAAAAAAACTCATTTAATCATTGTAACTAATACTGCGAAGTAATGTGAACCCAAGTTATGAATCTCTAACATCACTAACATCAAACTACTAACTAATCATTAACACTAATTTATTAAAATTTGCACTAACATTAACATTAAATACCTATTGCACAAGTGTTTCCACTTAGTGATAGATTTTTTTAAATATTATAAATAACAACTTACCTATAAATTTTTTTCCCTCCGTTCACTCTTAAAGTTGGTGTCAACTTGCAACATAAGAGTATTGACGAGAATATCCATTAATAGGGCTAGGCATATTGATCTTGATGCAGTGATGTTGCAAGCATTTTTTCACTAGCTTAGTGAAGTTGGTACGATGATACACATGAGTATTGGAGTATAATTAACCATAATTAATGGAAGATTTCAAGGCTTCCATTGTTTTTTTCTGTTCTAGTTGTTATTCATGTCTACAAAACTAACACTTCCAACCAATACATAAAGCAAATTTGAATTATGCGGGCAAATTTGAACACAAAAACATGATGAAGGTAAGTGTGGTGTTAGTTTTGGCCTAATTGAAATTGAAGTGCCAAAACCCTATCTATTAGTATGCTTGGAGGTCGGTTAGTTTGGCAATAATATATTGTGCAAACTCCATTAGATTTTTTTTGAAGCTTTTGGTTTGTCCTACAAACTTTTGTTTATCAATTTTTTTTTTCAAACATCTCCTATGTTTTCTTTTGTCCTCTCACATCAATCAACAAACTTGTCTTTGTGTTTTCTTAATTTCAACCTCAAAATGGTGTTGGAAAAAAAAAGTAAGTTAGGTTAATTACAAGCCTTAATTAGGGCCAAAATGACCCGACCCCCATGACTGCACCAGTTCTGTTTGGGATGAATTCAAGTTCATCCCAATTATTAGATCTCCTACATGCATTGAGATTGGGTCACAATTTTTTTTCCCCTCACTTATTTCAAGGCTACCCATAAAAAAATTCTATTTGATTGCCCAAGCATTGCAAACCCCAACTACCTACCTCGGCCCCACCAAAAACCCAACTGTTGCCACTCAAACCTTATCATTGTAGTTTGTAGGAGGCAAAAAACATTGTTATAGTTGAAACTTGATTGTAGACAAAGGAGCGAAGGAGCTATTAAATGATTAGGAACCAAATGCTGCTACAACATAACAATTTAATATTGTTGTAACATCATAACGTAATGAAACACTATTGCAAAATCAGAATGCAAGAGCAGTGCTGAAGTGCTGATGTCGAAGATGATGCTACAAAAGTGGTGTTGAAGAAGTGCTACAAAAGATGGTGCTACAGAAGCAGTGTTAAAACGATGTTATAGAAATGTTGCGACAAAAGACGTTGCTGAAGCGATGCTACAGAAGATGCTGCTCCAAAAGATAACCTGTGCATTTGTGCTAAATAAGTGTACATCAGCCATTTTTTTCAGTTGTAGAAGATGACAACAAGCCTCTCGACTTGTTGTCATCTCTTGGTTTTATTCCTTAGTTGTAGATGACGACGACGAGCCAATATCTCGGCTCCTCGTCATTGTTGGTTGTTTTTCTTTAGTTACAAAAGATGACAACAAGCTTTATGGTTTGTTGTCATTTTTTGGATTTTTTTCCTTAGTTGTAGAAGACAACAAGCCGAGAGGCTCATTGTCATCTCTTGGTTTTTTCCTTAGGTGTAAAAAATGACAACGAGTTGGGATCTCGGCTCGTTGTCATCCTTGGTTGTTTTTCTTCAATTATAAAAGACAAAAATGAGCTTTCTATCGTTGTCGTATTAATTAATTTTAATCAAAAATAAAACTTCTAAAGTATAGGGCTTTTAAACCTTTAAATATAATGAGTAATATTTATTATTATTGATAATAGGAACATTTAAATTTGCAATTCTTCTTGTTGTAGGTTGTTTTTATATAAAAAAGTTGCAACAAGTTGGAAAAAATAAGTTACCATCCCTTTTTATATGTTGTTTGCAATTGTTTGTTTAAGGGAACTTGAAGTTCCTTGACAATGGTGGCAATTGTTATTGTTGGGGAGATTCAAGCTTTTGTTTTTCTTTTTTGGATTGATTGTTGTATAAGGATTTGAGTGCTTTTGTTGTAGGATGGCATGTCCTTGGAAGAAACTTAAACGCCAAGGAAAGGTGATTGTTGATAATCAACAAAAGAATGTTGTAGTAAATGAGGAGGAAATTAAAATGGAACAAAGAATTATCATCTATACTCCTACTATTGAAGGTAAACCCTAAACCCACTCCTATTCTTGAAAATAAATTTGTTGTGATGGATGATATGTTTCACATGATAGGGTTTTTAAAAGTGTAATGCAACAAATTGTGAATAAAAAATATTAATCCAAACCCTAAACCCCATCTTCATTCTCTTGAAAATGTGGATGGGGGATTTTTTTGCCCAATTTTTTCCAAGCAATATCCTCATTGTTTGAAGGGTTTAATTGCTTGCCTATTTGCAATGCTCTCCTTGTATTTAGTGTTTATTTGTTGGTTTGTAATACCTTCATATTTTTAGAGTTTTCTTGTTAGTCTATTTGTAATACCTTCATATTTTGTAAGGTTTTCTTGTTGGTTTGTTTGAATACCTTCATATGTTGTAGGGTTTTCTTGGTAGTCAATTTGCAATACCTTCACATTTTGTAGGTTTTTATTGTTGGTTTGTTTGCAATACTTTCATTATTCTTAAGGATTACTTGCTAGTTTGATTTTGAATGTTGTTCTTGTAGGGGCTTTGATGGCTTCACATGAAAGTGATAAAATAGAAATACCACCAAATCATGCAATGGAAGATGCAAATTAGGTGCACGAAGGGTCAAGGTGGAAGTGCAAAATCAATGGATGCATCGACAGTTATGCACCTAAATGGTTATTTCATTAACATTTGGACAATAAATATGAGCTTCACATGGAGGTAGGCAAATCTGGTCGTCCTTTTACTCGTGTTGGGGGACTAAAGCAATAAAATCATTGTGTTATGAATGTTTGAATTTTAAGCAACCCAGATGCAAGGCAAAAGCGAAATGAAAAGAAAGCCCTTGATAAAATGAAGAAGAAATCGGAGTTAAAATGGAATGAACTCCAAGCCCAAACATAACAAATGGAACATGTTAAGTGGCCTTTGTTGGTAAATTTAGCCTTCGAGATCTTGTTGGGCATCATTGGAATTCCAACATGGGGGGTGGGGTTCATCCCACAAAGTGCACGGGTGCGCTTTGAAAAGGACGAAAACCTTGTTGAAACAATTTGAGCAAGTAAAGTTGCCTATGCAAAAGCCTTTGAAAGTTGCATGGGGTGTTCGGAATTGGACATTGGAGTCCAATAAACGCAACCAAGCCAAAGAAATGGATGCAATATCTAAGTATCATGATTCCGAAATCATTCATGGGCGGTATATTTCCATATTTATATATTTATTTATTTTTGACATTGTTTGCATCTTAACATGGGAATCTAATTTGTTTTTTTGTTTTCTTATGTTAGGCTTTGGGGCACAACAAAGGAGGCTTTTGTTGCAAATGCAATTCGACTTGTGCTTAAGCATCGTTAATTATTTATTCATCATCATGTAGCAAAAGTTATAGAAGTTGCAACAAAGTATTGCACCAATATGGGCATTCCTTTTAGTTCATCTTCCTCAGAGGAATAATTATAAATATAACTTTAGTGCATGTATGCACCATTTTTATATCGAGCCATTTAAATTAATTTAGCATGATATATTTTGCCACCATCCTTTTTGTAATGTAGTTACTTGAACATTTTTGTATCAATCCACTTGTTTTAATTTTGACCTCTAATTTTGGGATTTGTAGATTTTGGGTTCATCTTATGCCATGTTACATAATACCCCCATCCATTACGAATGGATTACATTTACTATAAACCAAATGAGCAATACTTTCATTTAATAAGGTTAACACATTTTGTGGCCATGCTAGAGCATTTAAGCAATACCTTCACTATCCTTATCATGAAATACTCACACAATAACCTTAAGGAAAAAATGTGATTTAATATTTTTTTATAATTACATTGCCCATCTTCATGAAAGGACCCCTTGGTGCATAAATTGGTTTGTCTATGTGGGTATTGGAAACTTTTGATCTTCTTTTGTTTATGATTGGGTTTTCCATGAAGCGTTTCAAATCGTCATACATGCATATCAACCAACTCATGTTCATGTTCCATTACCTTAATCCAAAATTTTGCCTAATATATGTTTAAAATAAATAAGGGGGACATTGGGTTTAAGGAAATTAAGCCCACCTTTTTGTCATTAATTGTTTTAAAGTAACATTTTTCCTAACATTTATATTATTTTCATGGAGTTTTTTTTAAGTGATTTTATGTATTCACATACACATATATCTAATGAGGTTCCTATTTTTCTTTTATTTTTCATTAAAAGAAAGGATAATGAAGGTGATTATGTGGCAAAGTTATGAATGATAAAAAACCTTCCCATTGGTTGGGTCCCCCCCCCCCCCCCCCCCCCACAAAACACCAAAACACAAAAAAAAATACAATACAAAAAAAAAAAAATAAAAAAAAAAAA